>Ga0310694_10000298_pt1 | contig 68568 bp, 63 predicted proteins | sample 174DNAGHGhighgp2_FD_203884 | JGI IMG/M metagenome (GOLD analysis project Ga0310694, IMG submission 203884) | Sheep rumen microbial communities from Palmerston North, Manawatu-Wanganui, New Zealand - 1742 DNA GHGhigh gp2 (v2) (version 2) | ecosystem: Host-associated > Mammals > Digestive system...
GCTTTATCATCGATGAAAACAATATGAAAAAAATCACGGAGGTATACAGTTATGATGACTCAGACGAAGAAATCTGAATGTAGAAAAGCCGTAAATGAATATATCAGACTATACAGTCCCTATGAGGAAAACCCCAAGTTGGGATATAACATCGCAGCAATGTGTCGTTATGCCGCCCAGAACAATCGTAAAGTTTCGGAGCTTAGTGAAAGCGAAGTTGAATTATTTGCTGTAAAATAAGCATTATGCTATTATTTTTGAATTCTTTAAAAAAAATTAGCGGATGACCCAAATCATCCGCTAGATTTTTTATAGTTTTAAGTTATTTCTGTTTTAGTCGGAAATCCAACAAGAACAGGGCTTACCCTCTACTTAAATGCTTTTTTATCTATACCATATCCTTTAAAATATTCTGCTATAATATAGTTACCATAATCTAATATGAAACTCAAATACATATAAATTTGAATCTTTCAAAGTGAACTGAGATTATTCATATTCAACAGTTGTCGGCTGTCTTACCAACATACAGTGTACCTTATAGTATAGAATATACTACATATAAATCTATTATTTCATCTATATATATGTTTATAAAACTTCCTTCGGTCGATATGCGGTCGTTTAAAAATCTTTTACGTTGATTTCAACTGCTCAGACAATAAATCATCAAAAACAACAGGTATTTCTTCTTGAAATCTTAGTAGTAACGGCACCACTATTTGTCTCATCTGCGGATGCGCTTTTGAGGACGTACGAAGTATAAAGAAATGTCTCCACTCCCTCAAATTCATAGTAACTATTATCTCTGTTTTTAAACTATTTGGTAAAACACTTCTCGCCTCTTGAGGCGTTGCACCAAGTTTAATAAGATTTAAATATGCCTTTTCTGACTGCTCCATGGCATTAATCCATATATCATATTTCTTCTTATCATCCAACCAAAAGTATGGTCTTACAAATGTTAATTCATTTCCAAATTTGTCATTACAATAATTGCAATATCTGGTGCTTTCTTGGCTATAACTCGCAATCCTGTGACGTACTATTTCATGTGAAACACCTCTATCGCAAATAATACGAACTGTAACTTTTTCATGTTCAATTACAGACTCGTGACCATTTCTTATTATTTTTCTAACGAACCTCTCGGATGAATCTTCCGTTATTCTATCTTCACTTTTATAACAGACTCGTCCAATTTGCTCTATTTTTTTTAAAATATTCTTTCCGTCAATCAACTCTTCCAGTTCAAAGTATGGTTCAATTATTTTCATTATATATTAGCCCTATTTACTGTCATTTTATAATCCAATATAAACATCTATGCATTATTATTGAGACTTATTATCTCACTTATATCAAATACGTATGTTTTCCCACATCCTTCACTAATACGCCCTTCTTCTATAGGATTATCATATAATATTTCGACGTTGTTCGTATGATTCAAGGAGAACAATAATACACCCAAAGCATTAACTTTTGTCCCCAGCGGAGATACTCTAATATACAAATCGGGAGTTGCTCGTACAACTTTTTCTAAATAATCATACGCCGACATAAAACTGTTAGCAATGACATATTCTGGTTTGTGCTCTACTTTTTTTATCAAATCAAGGTTTTCCGCAAATACATAATTCTGCCATCCTGGCTGATAACTTGGAAGAGTAATTACCGGGACCACATTATCAAATTCATACTGTTCATGTATCTGTTCTGGACGTTTCCCTTCAAATCCTAGAAAAACTATCCATTTCTCACTTTTGTTCTCATCGTTCTCTCTCAAGAAACCTGGTATTGGATCAATTCCCCTGAATTTTTTGTATAAGTCAAATCTATCTATGTATTCCTCTCTACTGTGAATGGTGTTTTTGCAGTATCTTACTGGCTCAGAATAGGAGCAAAACACTTTTGAAAACCCCATCTTCTTTATATTAAACAATAATGTTCCCAATAACCTAAGGTTTAACGATGTCATATTTAACATAATCGGTTCATCACGATCTATCCTACTGAGTATATTGTGGGTTTTAAATTTCAAGTCATATATTTGACCATCTAAAACAATACTATCATTTTCATAATCATACTTCATTAACATACTAGTACAAGAGCACATTTTTGATAGTTCTTCTATCTTACTTCCATTATTAACCCTGGGTTCTGTGCTATCATTACATATATAACATATACTTTTGTAACGATATGAATCTATAAATTCATCCCAAAAATATAATCTTTCAAAAAACTTCTCCATTACATATCCTCTTTGAATTTCAGTTCCATTTGATAATAATCCCAATTCGATAAATCTTCATTACTTAAGTACATTTTTTTATATTTATCAATCAACTTATTAATATCTTGAGTATCATTACCAATTAATGTACGTATCTCTTTGTTATCAAACTCTGTCTTTTGTTTGCTTCTCCATGAAATTTGAAATGCAGGTGTATAAATAGGGTGCAGTTGATAAATGTATTCATCGGAGCTAATTATGTAATTAAGCTTTCGCTTATTATTTTTCTTTTTCAATAAGACACCCCTCATGACACATTCTTTAAGAAACAACTGTATATTATCATCATTGTTTGTATTTGACGCTTTTATAGAAAAATGATTAGGTTCAAATTTTGAAATACGATCATCCCGATGAAATATTCTATAAATCTCGCCCAATGAAATAACAAACGTTCTCATATTCAAACCTATTTGTGGAACAGCACTTATTTGACCCACTCGCTTTGTAGAAACAGATATTACTGCTACGGTTTGTATTTTATGAGAAATTGTACTGGGTTTTTCATAATCGAAGTCATCGACTAATACTGCTCTTTCAAATATCTCGTTACATAACTCTAATAAGTATCGAAGAGTGCCACCTGATATGTTCACTAATGTACTAAATCCAGAATAATCTTTATTAATCGAAAATCTCAAACATAAATAGTATAATAACGCGTATTTGTAGTTTCCTACCGCATCATTGTAATTTGAATCCCTATTTTTTACGCTGTTATATATTGTAGAAAAGTCTTTTCTATGTTTGTTTTTTTGATACATTAGTCTACATATTAAAAAGTCAAAATAGTTTTCTTTAAAAAACGACTCAACTTCAGTATCTGATATACCTGCTTCTGTCATAAAGCATCTAATATCATTATCAAGATCACGAGAATGCTTTCCAAATATATCTGCAAATTCCTCTTCATCAGTATAATCTTCAAGCATATTTTCAAAAGGAATCTGTTCAATGAAGTTATATGAATTACTCTCATTGAAAAGCCTTAATCGTTTCTTACAAACATCAAGAGCATACTTATAGTAATCATCTCTTTTTTCGAGTATTAATTCATTTAAATCTACAGTACTAATATCATCTGTTTCCCTAATATATTCTCCCCCAACTGTCATTGCTGTTTTAAGTCCATCAGGACGCATACAAATTTTATACGTATGATATTTATCAGAGTATTTAACAAACGAAAGTATGATTCTCTGTTGCCAATCTGTCAATCCCTCGAATTCATCTATTAAATAAAAAACAGTTTTATCATCCTTATTATATAAAGAAGAACCTGTAAGCAAATCGTGCGGTAGTTCATTTATGATAGCGGAATAGTCACCTATACGTGGATATTCTTCATATGCGCAATTGTTTATATAATATCTTACATTGTACAATTCTTTATAAATCAACTCTTTTAAGTCTTCAAATTTGCAAATTGTGGTACAATTTGCAAATAATAAACCGTATTTTTGGCAAATACTTTCTTCGTTTTGAATTTTCAATTCATTTCGAAGTCTTACGACTTGGTTTATGAGTTCATAACTCATTTTACATGTAAAATAATATGAAAAAAGCCTACCCTGATCTCTTTCTAAACCTTCACCCCCAAAAGAAGCTGTGACATTTAAATCTATTCTATAATACACTCCCAAATAGTCATTTTTTTCCAAATATCTCCTTGTATCTAGTGCTTCAGATATTGATAAAGCCTTCAATATCGTAGTTTTTCCAGTTCCTCTTGCTCCTGATATGATAATGGGTTTAGTATCACAAAATTTATCGAAGAAACTAGGTTCAACAAAATAATCAAAAATATTGACCTTTACTTGCTCTTCCCTATATTCAGCAAATGGCGTATTCGCAGGTTTATTCATATTTTCTACCTCTTATATAATTCATGCCACAAACTATCTTTACTATTCCAATAAAGGGATAACGCTGTGTTTGATGCCCTTCCATGTTGAAACAGCACTGGCAAATGCTTACTATATTTATCCGTAAAATCTAATTCTTTTTCTTTTTCCATAATAAAATCTATAACTTTCTTTTTTAGCTGGGGATTTAGTTCCCAATATTCATTTTCTTCATTTAGTATATCTGCATTTTTCGGAAAATATTCGGAAACAATAATCTTAAGCTTGGGTATATTCTTTTTTATCTTATCAATTCCTTCTTGATATCCACCAAATACCAAATAGTAAAAACATGCATCGGGATTATTCTCTACCAAATCTATTAATGAGTACTTTTTAGAATTACCAAATTGTGTTTTTTTCCAAAATCGTGAAAACTGAGTCCCAGTTCCAATAATATCATCATAAAAGATAAAGTATTTATAATGCATCGCAATCATAAGCGGAACATCCAATAATTTAATGTATTCTATTTTATTTGGAACGGCTCTAGATTTTTTGAATTGTCCGGTTATATTAAATGAACTTGCAGAAGTATCTGATTCATCCACTGGGACAAAACACATCTTTTCAAAAATCTCTGAAAACGCTTTTTCAATATTCTGCGAAGAAATATCCCGTTTTTCTACTTCCTGAGTTATCCATATATCTCTTTTCACTAATCGTATAAGATTTGATATTATTGATTCTTCCTGCTCATTGCTATAATAAATTAACATATCAAGCAAAGCCCAACCTACAATTTGATCCTTTTCTGAAAAATTTGTCATAAATTCTTCAACTTCCGTATAGGTAATTCCATCCCAAACATTATTTGCCATATACTGTATTTTCTTTTTTATGCCATCAATCCACTCTACTTCGCTAATACTCATTATTGCCATTCTCCTCAAAAAATATTTCTTAAATCCTTTATAGTAATGTATCTTGTAGCAACTCCTTTCTTGGATATATTCAGTTGCCCTTCTATTGTATTATCCATCAATGAGTCATATACACTCGTCTTTTTATCTCTTTTTATTACAATTAAGCAATCCGAAACATATGCTTCTTCTTTACAAATATACCAATATCTTGCATATCTTCCTACACGATTTACTATTATATCCCCAGGTCTTACCTTCTTAGCTTTTCTCAACTTATCATCATCATCACAATATCTTACAGATGGGCGCCACTCACCATTAATTATCTTACTTGAATTATGGAATACCTTTCTTCCTGTATTGCTCATATTTGCCGTAGATATATTTCCTCTAAATATCTCTATATCATCATGATTTTTCTTTTCAAGATCCTTAAATATCCAATACCCTTTCATCATTTGACTAATAGGAATATATTTGCAATGATTAATTCTCCACTTGTTATTCTCATTAACCGCCTCTTTTAAAGATACACGCTTACACTGTTTTCCAATATTACGTATTATCAAAGCATATGAGCTTATTCTGCTACTACCAAATGTTTCTAATGGCAGTTTTACAATTGATTCTATGGTATAATTTCTACACAGACTCTTCCGAATAGATAAAAATGTATCTCCCTCGAAAAAAGTCGAGGGCAGAATGAAAAGAAGCACCCCATTCTTTTTTGATAAAATCAAGTTTGCCTGCATCATCTCATTTTCATATCGCTTGCTTATTAATTCCTTTAGAACGGTTTTGGAGGAATCTCTATAATATCTATCATTCTCTTCCAAATATCCATAGGGAGGATTAGATAATATTAGGTCATATTTTTTTCGTTCGCGAGTAGCAAATTCTCTCCCATCAAGGCATATAAATCTAGCTTCTTTAAGCCGATTGTTTCCTGCATCAATATCAACATCAACACCTGTATAATTTGAATTTCTATATACTTTTTGAGCTGCCTTTAAAAGATTCCATGATCCACAACATATATCAATAACATTATTATATTTTTGTTTTGGCAAGTGTTTTACTAAACATTCTGCCAGAAGTGGTGGTGTATAAAATTTGTAATTTCCCATTTTAAATCCTTAACAATTTATAACCTATGCACATATGCCAATGCTATAATAAAAGCATTAATGATAAAACCAAAAGCATTTATATATGCACTAATATTTTTCATAAAACCAGGTTTTATTACAACGAAAACATATTCAAAATCATTACTTTCTATTACTATAGAGTACAAACTGCAACACACTATATATACTAAAGTTATGTTTGTAAAGAATAATCACTTTGTGTGTCTATCAAATCATAAATACATGATTACTTAATTCAAGCCTTGAATACCCCAAAAGCTCCTCCCCGTAGAGGAATCTAATTACTACGAACTTCATTGAGGCCGAATTACTAAACTATAGCGGTGTTATCATCAAGGTCACTATTTTCATACTATTGTATCAAAACTCATTTAAGGCTAAATATCAATCATACCGGATTTCAATTATTGGTATTCGGCGGTTGCACTTTGTCACACCAACATACAGTGTACCATATAATATAGAGAATACTACATATATATCTATTATTTCATCTATATATCTTTATAAAACTTCCTGCGGTCGATATGCGGTCATTCAAAAACACTAATCATGAGTGCCCATATCATTATCTTGATATGTTCTTGATACTACATATATATATAAGCAATAGCCATTTACCATTGATTTTAAAATCAGAACGATATCTTATGACCTTTATCATAATTTGTAATATCTACGCACATCTTTTCAACTGTTATTTCTATTCCTCAGAAATCGCGATTTCTAATGTTTTTTGTATCCGATTCCTTATTACATAATCTTTAATCTGAATATAAAAAGACTTTGTATTTCTGTTTCTCTAAATAGTTCTCTCAAATGGAAGAATGTATTTCATATTAAAGAATAATGCAGCTAAAGTATTCAAAAGCATTATAGAATCTATTTTGCTATTGGAAAATAAGTATCCATGTACAGAAAGATGTTTAAAGCATTCGCTGTTCATAATTGCTACAATCTCCAAACAGAGCGCTCCAACCACTCATCCTATTATCGTTATAATGATCATTTCTAGTCGTAAAAAAATAATCAAAACTAATTCCGAATACATCTGCCATAACACAAATAACACATAATTTTGCTTCTATATTGTTGTTCTCTAATTCACTTAAAGATATTGGTGAAATCAGTACGAATTCAGCAAGTTTTTCCTATGCCAAAAAGTGTATAGTAGCCAACACACATTTTCAGAGGAATGTATCCTATAAGCTCATCAATTCAACTCATAAATCATTTATTCGTTCCTATTAAAATCTGTTTCTCCAATTTTTTTATTTCATCACGCTCTATAGCAGAATATCTAGTAGGCAGCATAGGTGTAACGCTATATCCATGAGAAATTTTGTGAGATTTACTTTTTGATGATTTTTGTCCGCTTACATTATTTAAAGATTTTTTTTTCATATATTCCATACCCCTAACATATATCTATGATTCCTACATTAACTATACATGTTTATTATGTATTCGCACAATAAATCTTTCTATAAATCATTTCAACTGCAGTTGCCGCAAAATCAGGCTGAGTATGATCACTAAATCTATCACTCCAATTTGAGTTAAGCGTTTCCAAGAAAGTGGCAAAATTCTGTGCAAAAGAGAAAAGATATTGTGCAGATCCTTTATCAAATATCTCTTCTTTATTAGGTGAATCATTCTTACAATCACAGCACAAATATCCCAAGAATTTTTTATTGCCATCAGGTAACTTGACTCTTATCGGAACAACAATTGCGCAATTATAAAAAGCATCGAAATCTTCATGTTCATTACGATAATTGTTTGTATCTCTTGTAGCATTATTGATAAAAAAATAATCTCGTGATAAACAATCCGTAAAATCATCATTTCCATCAATAGTGTACGTCCTTAATCCTATTTCTCTTTTAGGGTCGCCATTTTCATTTTTATCTTCATAAGTATCCTTATCTCTAAAAGCTGTATAGATTTTTATACTAGTCCGAATATCCACGTTATGAATATATGGTTTATCAAATAGTTTTATTGTCGAAGAAATCTTAAGATTATTATATCCCTTAATTGCCAAATACCCTTCTTCAAGCTTGATAATTTCTCTTAACATGTCAGCACAATACTTCTTAAATACATCAAAAAGTTCATTGGAATAGTGATTTGCATCACGCAATAAACGATTTCTTTTATCATCTTTAGATAAATCTTGCGATTTGCTTATTAATTCGGATGTTTGGTAACTTTCATCCCCTTTAGATGGGATTTTTACTATTAATTCATTATTATGGATGCTATTATTCTTTATAGCAAGAGAAATAGAATTAAGCTGTTTGCGAATATCTTCTCGTTCTTTACTTATTAATTGTCTCTCTTCTTTGATTATATCGTCTATTTCCTTGTTGGAATTTGTAATATTCTCAATCTCTTTGTTTAATGATTTTTCTTTTTCACTAAATTGCTTCTTTTCGTGTAAGTATTTACCCCATATATACAAAACAATTATTTCCATGACAAGCGAAGATATAAAGGCAGTATAAAACCCATTCTTATCCGTCATAATCGTGGCAAATACTGTAGCAATAGCACCACAAATAGCAACTACAAAGCTTAGTACACTTGATAGGTCCATGTGTTTCTTTTTGTTATAAATCTCATTTTTCATTTAATCCTCCCATTAGGTCATACCCCAAATCAAAATATATCATAATAATCTACTCTTCTATTAATCCTGTGCTCTCATAATCTTGATTCGCTCATATTCACCGTTTTCAAACAAAAGGCCGTCTCCCATTATTGGCTGATCAGCTGGTCTCTTTAGTGCAAACAAAGAGGAACCTCCGTTACTTCCAAGAAGTAGGCCATGCAATGAAGCTCTCGCAAACTTACTTATTTCATCAAAGCCTTTGAATCTGCTACTGTTAACCGTCATTGCAATGCATACTCCAAATTCAGAAAGTGCCTGCATTAATGAAGCTATTTCTCTTACCTTATTCCCAGCCATCTCAATAAAGTAATCAAGATCATCAATTACTATTGTAAAGTCCGCATTTTCCAAAGTAATACTATCATTCTCTGATATTTCATCTGCCATTCGGCTTCGCGACTCTGATAAACTCTTTACAGTCTCATTCATTAAAGCCATCAAACCGTTCAATTTATCTTCAGTATCACAATAACTGATCAAAGGCATAGAGGCATACTTTCTCAAATCTTGTTTTCTTGAGTCAAAAAGATATATAGTCTTTTCTAGTTTAGCCAACTGACATATTATCAACCTTAGCGCATTCGTCTTGCCTCTGTTTCCTTCTCCCATAATTACGAATGGAGATTGTTTACTGTTAAAGCCTGTAAATATAACATCACTATGCGAAAGTCCAAGGAGTATTTCCTTGTTTTTCTTCCTAAATCTGTTTGTATAAAGATCTTTTTCTTCAAGACTTGAAGGAAGGACTGGAATTCTGTCTGCTTTTTTGCCTTTGTTTTCTTTATTAATATTGTTCACTAGCGCAGATACATTAGTTACATAATCCTGTGGTGTTTCATATTCAACAGGGCTATATACTTGCAACATATCAACATCACTGTCATCTTTAATTGCCATTCGGCCTTTTATCATCGGTACATCGATTCTACCTTTATTAAGTAACTGCATACCCTCACTGGGATCTACAACAAATCCAAGTAGCTTGTTTTTAAGATTACTCATGGTTGCGTATTTCACAGATCCTGTTCGATTTGCAGCTACAATCATGTAGATACCTAGACCTACACCATCGCGTGAGACACTTTGTAAAAACTCTTCCATACCCGGTCCCAATTCTTTCACTACATCATAATTATCTATCACAAGGAAAATGTTTTCAGGACGCTTTCCACCCATTTGTGAAAATACAGAAACATTAGGTGCACCTGCCACAGCAAGTAGATCTCTTCTTCTTTTTATCTCTTGTCTGATGATCGCCTGTAATTTCCCTATTCTCTCGCTGTCATCAAATGTTATATAATCGGCTACATGTCCAAGTCTGTTAAGAGGCATGAGACCGCTGTTTCCGAAATCAAGGAGATATATATTCAACTCTTCAACCGGATTATTGTTGCATAATTCAAGTACAAGTGATGTAAGCAAAAATGTTTTGCCATATCCTGATGCTGTGACACAGATAAGATTTCCATTTTCTTCAAAATCAAGGACATAATCCTCCTGAAGCTGGCTCTGTGGTTTGTCAATAAGCCCTACTCTTACTTTTAGTCCCTGTCGCAATTTCTTTTTCCCAGTCAATTCTTTACGTACTATCTTTTCTGGGAGTGGTTCCAACCATGGTCTTCTTACAGGGACAAGATCCATCTCATCATAAATCTTCTTTATATAATCAACTACTGCATCGAGTTGCGTGGTCAGAGTATCTCCATCTTCAAGAAGACCGCTTAAGTCTTCATTGATAAGCTCTCCCTGCCCCAGTTCATTTATCAGATAGACTCGGTTATCAATCTGTTCTCTTTCATTTTGGGATTCGACATAATCCCCTCCGCTGTAAGCTGATTGAAACAATTCATAGATTTCATTATTACCGACCTGAAGGTATGCTCTTCCCGGTCTGGTTATAGCTGCAGCATCCGCTGTCTTCAATATCTCCCTGCTATCAGCCTCATCCTGTACTTTAAGCGCAAGCTTAAATCTTGAATTTGACCATATCTGATCATCTACCACTCCGCTGGGCTTCTGAGTTGCAAGAATGAGATGTACTCCAAGGCTTCGTCCAATACGTGCCGTTGCTACCAGTTCTTTCATAAACTCAGGTTGTTCCTTCTTTAACTGCGCAAACTCATCACTTATTATAAAAAGATGAGGCATTGGTTCCTTCGCCGTACCGGCTTTAAACAGCTTTGTATAATTATTTATGTGATTGACTTCGTACTCGTTAAAGATATTCTGTCTTCGATTTAGCTCACTCTTTATTGACAGAAGTGCTCTCATGCTCTCATTTCCGTCAAGATTCGTGATCACTCCCAACAGATGCGGCAGGTTCTTAAATAAAGCTGCCATCCCGCCCCCTTTGTAATCAATCAACAGAAATGCAACATCATATGGGCTGAAATTGACAGCAAGAGAAAGGATATATGACTGTAGTGTTTCTGACTTTCCCGATCCTGTAGTCCCGGCCACAAGTCCGTGAGGTCCATGTGCTTTTTCATGAAGATTCAGATATACAATATCTCCCTGTGCTCTTGCACCGAGTGGTACTGCAAGAGACTTGGTCGCATCGTTTCTTTCCCATCTCTGTTCTATATTCAAATCTCTTGGAGTCTTTGCATTATACATCTCCAAAAAACCTAGACTATCAGGAATGGACGCACTAACCCCTTTCAAATGCTCATATGCTCCAAGGTTTCTGGCAAACCATTCATAATCTTCATCTGTCATATCCTGTGTATCTGGTAATGTTATGATACAGTTGACTTCTTTTTTCTCGTTAAGAAGCAATGTGGCATTATTATCTTCTTCAAGTTTCAATACGCTTCCAATATTCTCCGGCAACGAACTAACCATTGCGGAACAATATATTACAGAAAAACCCAGATCAAATGTATCCTTCTGAAGATACTCCATGACCGAGTGATCAATTATCCATTTGGGTTCATCAACTATAATCAGATAATGCGGCAGGAATCTGCTTTCCTTCTTACTCTCTTGTGCTTTTGCATATCTTTCGCGTAAATTCTGATTAAGACTTCCCAGGATCTGATCCCTGGTCCGCTCATTGCTGACAATTAACCGACAGTTAATTTCTTCCATTTTCATATGACGCAACATACGCATCAAATCTACAAATTTCTTATCTTCTTCATCACATATGCAGAGTATTTCCACATCATGATATGTGTGAAAAAATACCAGTTGCATTATATACGCCTTAAGTATGTTATGTACGTGTTCTTTTGAACCAACAATACCAAGATGTGACTTTTTTAGATCAACAAAAACAGGCTTATCGATTATCTGATATTCCGATACAATCAGTTCAGCTCTCTTTTCTAATTCATCCTTTGACGGCTTCAATTCATCTGTCTTGTATATAAGCTCGGTACAAGGTTTTGTCATCTCAGTTCCGATACACAGATTTAGAAAATCACCATCATTGCTGTTTCTCTCATATATTCGTGGATTCCCTGTTTCCACCATGTGCTGTATCTCTTTAAGGGATGGATTGTTATATCTATAGATCTCCTGTTCAAGAGTATATGCTCTGTATGCTTCTTTCCTCTTCTTAAGAAGATACTTTACATATGTCTCCTTACGAACCTCACTGTCTTCACTAATACTCTTCTTATCATTAACATATCTCATTATTGAGGTGACAATAGTGAGCGTACATGTGGCTACTGACATCAACACATACAGCCCCCTCTTTAAAAGTACACTTATAGCTATCGTTACACACACCATGATTATCGGTGGCAACAGCATACTTAGAAGGCTCCCGGTGGAAAGCTTTCTTTTCTCCTTGGGAGCCTGTATTTCAATTTTAGTGTTCGTTACTTCACGCACTATGCGTGGTGAACGCTTGTATATTGGGAACTCTTCATAGGGTTTAGTCATAATAAAGTATTGTTAATCCTTATAAAATCTTTTCATTCAAAATAATATGTATATCTATAACACAAACACTACTTGCTTTTCTATTCATCAACTTCGTACAAATCTAACTTGCCACTTAAAGTATTCATGGCCACATCATCTGTAATCTCCATCTTTCTTCTAAAACTATCTTCATTTTCGACTTGTATTTCTATGTATATCCAATAAGTAAATTCTGTATTTCTTGTTTCTTTTGATTCAAAAGGAGCGCAATAATAAAAATATGTAGTATTTTCTTCTTTTAAAAAAGCACTGTATCTCTTTTCATTATAACGTTCACCAAACGGAATCTGGTCGAGATATATCTCTGCTACGCTATCATCAATTACTGCATATGGGATTCTCATTTCGTATTCCATATTGGGATAAAGAATTATTTCATTCGTTTCTTGTGAAAACTCTATATAAAAATTATCAGCAGCTTTCATTCTTAAGTGTGTGCCATCGCTCATATAAATGTTTTTCCCTCTATTATCAGTACACGAAATCAGCAAAGAACCAATTGCAACCAGAACTAATATACAAATCACTCTTCTATTATTCATCTTTTTTAACTCCTATTACGCTTATTGGTTCACTTATACCATCATGATATGATAGTACTGCACTTTTTAGATTGTTATATCCAACGAGTTTATCCCCATAATCGTTATGCACATAGAACTTACCATCAGATTCTTTTGTTACTGTCATCGTATGTACGCCACGGGTTATTGCTTTATCATTATTCCATGACGACATGATATATACGTTGTACTGATTTTGGATTTTCTCATACGCTTTTCCGTCTGTCTCTAAATCTGGCCCCGAAACAAATGTCGTAGTATACCCATGATTACTTAAGTATAAGTTTACAGCAGATGGAGATACTCCCCAGTTTCCTAATAAAGCTGTTCCATTGCATTCAAAGTCTCTTAACAAGTCGGGAAATTCCACAGGTGAATATCCCCCATCCAAATACGCCATTGCATTATATACAGCTATTACTTCACAAGCATTGCTTCTTGCACGTAATTCTTCTTCGTTAAAAACCAATTCATCCCATTTCTTTCCCAACTCTATGCCAAATAACAATTCATTCATCCTATTCTGATGCTCTATATAGAACCCCTTACCATCAGTCTGTAAATGAGTATATCCATTTTCATCTACATAATAAGAAACATTAACTTCATCATTACTAAGATAGTTTTTCCATCCAACCTTACAATTATGAACATAATGTTGTTCAACTTGTATTTGTAATAAGGGCGTATTTATATACATTGCGGAATCCAACAAAGAAAATGAATTGTATACATCAAGAGTAACTTTATCTTTTAAATAATCTCTCAAATAATTACCCACTTTATCAACCGGAACATCATCTAATATAAGAGTCTTGCTTGGCTCTATTATCCCTTTTAATGTAATTATCAGAGATCTGATGTCTTCCATATCACTAGCATGATTGCTCTCTATCTCCTCTATTGCTTCATCCAATCTTGTCAGAAACATTGTCATTTCATCGTATGCCATGTCAATAGGTACAATATAAGGAGTAACTGAAGGACTAACTATATCCGATACAGAACCTATAACATCCGTTACTCTCGAGGCTATATCATCTATGATTGTTTTCTCTTTGGGGATAATGTCAAGCTGATTTTGAATTGTTTCAGACCATATTATTCCTTCTTCCGATTCCTCCAACGAAAGATAGTCATTTACATATGGAGTGATTTTTGATGAATAATCGCTAAATTCGCTTCCTATCGCACTGATAATAGTGCTGTGAACACTATCCAAGTAATCATTAAGAGCTTCTCCTGTTGCTCCCTGAATCGACGACACAGTTTTGTACGCTTCTATAGCGTTCAAGACCTCAGTTAACTCATTTTTCCAATAATCTAGTTGATGATTGATATTTTCACTTATATCCACAAGACTACGCATTATTACATAATAATTCATATTTGTCTCCACTAATCCTAGATCATTTATTCTCGAGTACAGTTGCATCAGCAACTATAATTTGTTTTCCAGCTGATAACATAAGGTTGGTGGCTGTTTTCAGTGCCTCTTTATAATCTGCCATCATAACAATATTCTCAGAATATATTTCCAATATGTTTGTCAGTCCCGGCATAATTGCATTGGTATCCGGCACAGTTAATTCACATACAATATTATCTGACATTGCTGATATTTTCTGAACACTACTATCAAACGTTTCAGGGTCTAATCCCAGCAGATCTATGGTTCCTGACATATCTCCTCCTACCTTTTAATCAGTAGCCGAGGCTAACATTCCTACAAACGAATCTATAATGCTTTGATACCTTACAGATTGTTCCAAAAGCTCGGTCATCTTCCTGTTATAGTCTTCTATTACAATCCCAACATCATCTGAATACTTTGATATTCCCTCGGTCAGAGTATTTACACATTCTGAATATCTATTTGCATTATTCCCTATAAACCCTCCAAGTCCTGTATGTTTATAGATTGCAGACGTTTTTTGTTGGTCCGTATGTACTTTTAACGTATGAAGATTTCCTATCGCAATATTTAGACGAATTCTTTTGTTGTCAACTTCGGTTTTTAATCCACTATAGTGACTTATCTTCTCAAGTATTTCTGATCTTGTCATACTCTCACCTACTCAATGTTTAATTCAATACGACTCTCTTCCTCTGCATCCTTATATTCTTGATATTTCTTTATAAAAGGGCTCATCTTAGTCTCCAGTTCCTTAATCTTGGCCTCCTTTTCTTCGCCAGATATATTAATGTCCGCTTCAATATAAGCCTTTTCCTTCATATATGCATACAGAAGAATTTCATCATCAGAAAGTCGCATAGCCATATCTTCTGCCATAACATAGTCATTTCTTCCAATATATATCCAGTAATCGGTTCTGCCGTTGTTTTCTCTATATGAAAGAGTGCTGACAATAAGATCTTTCTGTTCATTAGTGAGGTTATCTGTCAGCACATATGCCTTCGACAACATATATTTCTGATTCAAGTTCATTCTGTCTATTGAGATTTCTTTTGTACAATCAATGCATTTGACATAATCAGCAATAAGATATGCATCAGATAATTCATTCATACTTCTCTCAAAATTATGGATATAAAAAAAGGAATATGCTATCCATACTATGCTTAAGGTAAGTAATATACTTAAAACTATGATAGAAATCTTCATTAAAGAATGGATCTTTTTGCTCATTAAGAACCGTGATCCATCTCGTTGCTTCCTTTCTTTCTCATACTCTTCCTGAAGAGCACACACAACTTCATTCTCATCTTTGGCTTCATAAATCTTCTCTGTGAACTCAGATTCGGTCAAAAGGCTTAGGCCGCCGATTTTAAAATCTTCATATGTATACTGCTCCATAAGAACGCTTCCAATAAGACATTTATAATCTGTAATATCTTCTATAGCAGTTTCGCTCTTTATCAAGGTTTTCAGCAACGTCATTCTGTCATGACCGCCAATATCTGGAATCTGCTTTTTCACCCTTTCACCTCCAGTTTATCCCCGTAAAAGATACCATTATCATCATAGCTTTTGTTGATATCAACATCAGTCTTCAACCTGTGTGAATATACTTTTTTGCCATTTACCCCAAGAATGATCATCGTATCCTTCAGCGCCTGTTTTGAATTAACCGCTAAATCTCTTTCGCCTTTTCTATCAATAAGTGTAATAATTATCTGCACTTTCTCTTTCCTTTCGATGCTTTCTCTTGAAAAATAATGCTACAACAAAGAGAATAACCGCTAATAGTAAACTGACTACCGATGTTACGAACAGCATCCTTAATTTACGTGGTGGTACATACTCCTTCTTAACAAGCGCTGGTATATGCTCAAACATCTTTGCACTGGTTTCTTCATATATATTTGTGCTATCCATATTACAAACAAACAGCATATCTCCTATGGTGATATACTGTTCATTTTCTTTAGCTCGGACAAGTTCTGCTCCAGTATGGATACGTTCAGTAAATAGATCTACATCGTTTAAATCAGTTACTGAAGAATATGTATCTTTTGTTGAGTTTACAACATTTGTATCAAGAGAAATGCCTGTGATATTCATCTATTTTTCTTCCTCTAATTCACCATTTAATTCAAATATGATTTTCTCTTTATTAGCGTTAAATATATGCTAACAAAAACTAACAACTTCGCATAATTTACTCTTGATATTACTATGTGTTCACGTCCTCTCAAACGGTGGATTGGACGTTATACACATTTTTTCTTCTATTATTCTAAATGGTGGAATGCTTCTATTCTTACACATGCATACTTCACTATATTTCCTAAACCTTCTACTGAAATACAAATATACTTTTGTATTGTTTTCGATGTATATATCAACCCACATGGGGTATATATCTCGTTTCCAAGTCAGAATACGTATAGTCTCATCAAATGTTAGCTTTTTTGTATGTAATTCGCTTAAGGGATTGCATATTACCAATCTAAACATATCATCAGTTGAATTGTAATTCTTGTTTTCTTCGATTGGGAACATATAAATATCAAGATTGTATAACTCAACACCTTGATCTACCAATAAATCGCTAAATATTCCTACAAATTCTTTTTTATCCATATTACTCACCACGAATCAGATTAACATAATCAAGTTTCGCTTCACCACAATATCCACTCGTAACCTCTGGAATACTATAATACTCAATCCAGGTGTTTTGCAGTTTTAAACCCTGTTGTTCAAATAATCCTTGATACTGCATTGCCTGATATACGGATGGTTGATAGTGTCCCGACAAATTATCAATTCTCTTAACCATTCCACGACCATTAATTTTTATTTGTCCTGCGGCTATAACATCTTCTGTATTACCTAAATAATGATGTTTACTTCCTATCATCAATTCATTATCTTTTGTAATAACAAAATCATAACTTCCTTTTCTACCTTCAATACCTTTAATACTTCCATCAGATATATAATAATCAAGTTTATATCCGTTTGACGGAATTGGCTCATTAGGAAACCTGTTTTTGATTATTATTTTATATTCACATTCATAACCAAAATTTTCTATATCAGTCTTAGCAATCTCAGTAATACTTCTGTTGCTTTCGACATTCCCTATAACATTTGCCTGCTTTATCGATGGAACTATGTATCTTGTTGCTGCAGCGTTTGCTACGCCAAATGTAGCAACACCTGCTACCGGCCCTGCTGTAGCTTTAAACCAAGGATTTATATCCAAAGTGCTTACTTTATCTGATACAAATGTACCTACTTCTCCGCTAGCAAGAGTAATTCCTCCCTGGATCAATTCGCCTTTCCATAATGGAATTCCACATGCCTGAGAATACATGCAACCATACATGCCTGTAAGATAAGCGCCACAAACAGTTTCTCCTACAGTCGTTACACCATTGTATAGTCTTTCATTTCCCAGATATACGTAATCTCTTACATAGTTGATCGCTACGCTTTCGGTATCCCTGCTCTTACCATAACGATATTCTTGAAAACCTTCTATTGTATTGGATGTTCCATGCGTCACTGCAACATATGAAGCAGCTCCCATTACTATTGTACCGCCTTTACCAATAATAGCAGCCCCAGCCGTCCTTGATATAAATACAGCTGTTACTATTCCGGTCAATACGAGAAGCGAGCCACCTACTACAGCTTTTGCCCCTTTTTCCATCCGTTCTTCACTTATACGGTTGGTACAAAATTCATCATAAAGGCTGTTTACCCGTTCTGCTGCAGATATAAGTGTTGGATCTCCCTCGCCGATCTTGTTTATCAGAGTTAACAGCTGCACCCCTTCATATGTTTGTATATCAGAGTATGGCGCTATATGTACATCTGTTCCTTTATGGATGTCCATTACCCTACTAATTCCGTCAAGTAATTCTCCCACACGATCCATATCGTTCGCATGTGATTCCTCATATGCCTTTATCTTCCCATCCAGTTCAGATAAAAACGTTGACATCAGAGTATAGTTCTGGATCATCGATTCAGCGTCGGGATTTATCACACTTACTATATGCGCAACTGACGCAATAGCCCCTTTTATCTGTCCGTCTATTTCAGAGAGCGTCTGTTGTTCTCTCTGGATCAGCCTTTGCTGTTCTTCAAGTGATTCTTCACTTATCCTTCCATTTATAGAATCCTCTATCGCTTGATATCCGTCTACGTAAAGGAGTAATAATGATCGTGTCTCATCAAACAACTGGCAATATGTACCGCCTAATGTCTGATGAACGGCACTTACGTATTCTTTAGCAGCCTGAGCTGCCTGTCCTCCAAACACCTCCGTATTCATTATATATGTATTTTCTGCCTCACTCAATCCGGCAAACGCACTGCTCCACTGCTCAAGCTGACCGATTATCACATCCTGATTGTCATGAAGTTCTTCTATATCTACTATATATCCCATGCGTCGTTAATTACTTGTTTCTACTCTGTTCTACTTTAGATGCAGCATAAAAATCTGCTATTTCTATTTCGTTACCTGCGTCTATGATTACCTGTGAGTCGTTTGAAAGCATATTTTTATATCTTTCAAGACTTACTTTCATTCTATATACTTCATTTCGTATACCGATCAACCCTTGCATATTTGAATTCAAATCCGGAAGTTTAATATCGGTATTGACTGCCTGTGCACTAGTATTTATATTTTGAACAAGCTCAACGTGTTTATCATTACTCAGCTTAATGTCCATAACCTATACCAACATTTTCTCCAGTTCACTTATCAGATCGTTATACCGTTCAATTCTTTCCACCAAATTATTTATCTCGTCACGCATAGTCTCTATAGCACTGCGTATCTGTTTGTCATAATCTGAATATGAAGACATCAAAGTGTCTGTTTTATCACTATATATAGCTGCATTTGTTCCCTTAAAATCCAATATCTCGTAATGACTATCACTTGCATTCACCCATAGTCTACCAAATTCATTCTCTAGATTCTCAAGACGTGAAATGGCATCATTTAAAAGAACTATGTATTGATTTAATAGAGCTATTTGTGTTCTATAGCCTTTGATAGTTTCAAGGATTGCAGTTGTATTCACCATTGTCTCCTAGCTTTTATGGATTACTCATCTTTCGCTTCCACAGCTAACGCCTCATTTATTATTTCCAACATTCTTGTGTTTTCTTCGTCTACATATCCCCGGTACACAATTTCATCAACATCTTTGTTCATAATATATACAAAAGAATCACCTGTCATTCCCTCAGGATATAATACAGCGCTATAATCATAGTATGTTTTTTCTGGGCTATCTTTTTCCTGAAGATATAGACATCTGCCTATTATCATTACCTTTTTTATATTTCCCTTAGTTCTTACAATTGTTCCAAGGGGTAAAAATCTCTCTTTGTCCATGATTTCCTACCACAACTTCATATCCGGGCAGGACTTCCTGCCCGGTTTCTAAACAGTCTTTTATTATCTAGCGATTTTTGCAGCAATTGCCTGATCAACTTCTGTCATGCTAGATGCAACATCACGAATCTGCTGAGCCATATCTGTAATCAGATTCTCAACATCAATAAAAGTTTGGTCGTATGAATGAAATGTTTCATTAAAAGTTGTACTACTCTGTCCATGCCACTCATCAAGTAACCGGTCTGCTTGTATGCCAAGTTCTTTTACGACAGCTGCAAGTTCATCTCTTTTTGTATCAAACATGGAAGCCTTTGCTATCATTTCGTCCTGACTGATACGAATCTCACTACTCATCAATTAATTCCTCCTTATGCTTAGATATACTTATACTGTATATAGAAACTGCCGCAGCCATAAGTGCCACAGTAAGCAGTACTATAACCATTGCTCCTGTATTTATTTCATATATATTCTTATAAGTTCTTTCTTCCGAACCTGTTTTATTCGACTGTTCTATTAATGTTATATCTTCACCTAACCTTATTGGATTAACAATAAACTCATAGCTTTCTCTATATGCAAGGCTTCCAAGTCTTGTTCCCGGTAATTTTTTTGTAAAAGCCCCCATAAGAGTTTGGTTTACATCACTTGTCTGGCCCTTAACAAACTGGGCTTGAGCAACGCCTTCCTTCACTTTATTGTTAGATTCTTCATTTGCTTTCCTAATATTTTCAATGAGCAGATTTGTGTTCTCACCGGTGATTGAATATACGTCATTTGCATATGTCATGTAGTTTGTTGTGTTTTCAATTACGGCATTATATAAAGAATTGTTGTTCATCAACAGATTTCCCGTTGCTTCGCTGACATAGCCGGATTCATCTACACTTTTATATTCCAGCAGTTTGTCTCTATACTCTCCTATTCTTGTTTTTTCTTTAGAATTTCTATCGACAAACTCTCCTTGTACACGCTCAACATTATCCTTTATAGTCCCAAAATAGTAATCATCTACCACTTCCTCTATTTCATCTCTGTAGAGCATTCCTTCATCATCTTTAAGTGTTAAGCTTCGCTCTTCGAGATTATCAATGAGTCCGTTAACATGCTCTCCGCCTTCATCCTTTCCCTCCAAGAGTTCCAACAGCGTTACTTCTCTATCCTCATAATCATCTTCATTGTTTCCGATTCTTCCAGGTTTCAGTACTCTTATCACTACTTTATATTCATCTGCGGGAATTGTATGGCTGATCCCATGTTCATCCTCGTACGTATACTGACTCCCCTTTATGATCTTTACAGCATCCTTAAGGTATATTGCTGCTTGATCTATTTCTTTTTTTGTTGAGTTGTTTATTATCTTCCTGTCATCTGCTTCTTTATCAAGCTGTTCCTTCAGCTTATCCTGAGCTTGTGTATAAATGTCATTACTCTCTGCATCCTTTCTTATATCAACAGAGTTATTTTCTGAAAGAAGCCCCGTAAGATCAGTCACTACCTTATCTCCCTCAGCCACAAGGTCTTGGATCTTTTTAGAGTTCTCATCAACTGCCTTTTGGTAATTATCACCCAATTCTGCGATAATCCTGTTGTTCTCATCCATATATTCAGATATATCCAATATCTCTGTATTATTCTCTATAGTTTTTAGTTCAGGTATAGTAACTGTTTCTATAAGATTATTGGGTTCAATATCATCTATGACCTGTTTATCTGTCAGATCATTCTCCATTACAACAAGTGCATTATCCTGAGCGTCATGAAATTCCTCCATAACATTATCAACATATATATAACTCAGGTCCTTATTCAGATTCTGTGAGAAAACCATCATATTTGTAAGAACACTGCATCTATCAGCATCCGTAATTGTATCGCTTATTTCATAATCCAAATCCGCCGCATGAAATTCACCATTTATACTTTCCACAGATTCCGAAAATGATGATGGAATCACTATATATGCCCCAAAATCACCATTCATCAATCCTGTTCTCGCATTATCAAGTGAAGTATACTCGAAATTGTCAGATGGAAACTTTACAATCTTTTCAAAATACTTTACATTGTTACCGTTTCGCGTTATTCCTACATCAAGATTTACGACAGCTATTTTATCTGATGAAATCGACATCTCTTGTGCTACATCTTTTTCTGTATAAAACGGCATCTTATCATAAAAGATGCTTCCAATTATTACACCGACACCTCCAGTAAGAAGTACTAACGCAATAAATACGCTCAACAACAAAACATTTTTCTTCTTCAATGTCTTTTCCTCGGTTCTAATGCTATTCCTCTGACTCACTCACCATGACTATATAATCCCGGAATGCAAGGAATCTGAAGCCCCGCGGTTAGAATAATCCCCAACGACACGCATACATGATATTCGTACATGTTTATCAGTTTCATAAGTATCGAAATCATCAAACATAAAAACGATATCACTATAGTAGACTTCCTATACTTTCTTTTTCATTAATATCAAGTTTTCGCTCGTTTTTCTCAATAGGACTATTAATGTTTTAATCCTCTATTCACATCCGTAGAGATACTGCCATACCTATTGCTGATAATACCGCAGATAAGTAATGCCACTACTTCAATCATAGAAGCATTTATACTTCTGTAAGCCTGAGCATTATCAAATATAACCGCAACACAAAAACCGATTGAAATAAATACTATGAATATACGTGTTTTCTTTTTGTATACGAATTTCTCATTATCTGTAATCGGTTTCTTTTTATTCTCAACCGGACTAACAATCAGTATTATTGTTATGCTTATGATATATAAGGCTATACATATCAATAACGAAGTTTCACAATATTTTATATATGCATACGCGATACATATCATTACTGAAGTGCTGACAGTACATCTTCTGGCTGTCGATGCATGATGACCGCCGGCATATATCCTGACAGTTATGAATGTACCTAGATAAAGTAACGCATAAGGAAGAATATTCATGATCCATGCTGCGACCATTGCCATGAATATTCCTCCGAACGTCCTAATGATACCGTGAAGTCCATATCTTACAAATTCAATATCTTCATCATCATATTCTAGATATGTACTTAAGAATTCAAGAATCCGCTCTGTCACAGATATTTGCGCATTTTCTGCGCCTTTTTGGGGATCTCTTCCTGATAATTAAACCACGGGCATATATTGCTTATATCCCATTCAATCCATTTTTCAATCAGATCATTACCCTTTTTTGCAAATCTTGTTTTTAGCGAGTTCTTTTCATACATCTGTTTTCCATTCCTTTTCATAGCACATAAACCTCCTATACTTGCATTATATATGTTCCTAGATTGCAATAATCCGAATATGGTACAAGAGATCAGATTTAGGGTATGAAACTCAAAATTTCTTTTATAAAAAGCCTTTGTGTTACTACTTAGTAACGCAGTTTGTACAATATTATCTTATACTTTCTATGTTTCCATTCAGTAACAGGTATATATTTACTCACTGTACACATGATCCTCATCAACAAACCATTTGGTCAAAATCTTAAAAAACTACGTATAGCAAACCACTTAACTCAAATCGAAGTGGTTGCCAGAATGCAGCTAATGGGTAGTTCACTGGAAAGAAGTGCTTTAGCAAATATCGAAGCCGGCAGACGAAATATAAAAGTATCCGATCTTCGATATCTAAAAGAAATCTATGGTGTTGACTATGATGCATTTTTTGATTATGCGGAAGAGTAATCACTTTATGTTTGACTGATCCAGACAGATTAACTGCGTGTAATTGTTGGTTACATGCAGTTTTTTGTTGTATAATGCAGATTGAGGATAGGTTGTATGAGCATAAAACAGTTAAATATTACCATTTGTGATGATGAACAGAATACTTGTAGTATGCTGGAGGATATGCTTGATGATATAGCATACGATCTTAGTATGCAGATTCAATGCTCTTCAATACATACGGGGAGCGAACTTATTAACAGTTCTATATTGAAAAACACAGACATCTTATTTCTGGATATAGAGTTGCCTGATATAAATGGTATCGAACTCGGTCACAAGATAAATGAGACAGGTTACAATATAAAGACTCTGATTATCACCTCTGTTAAGCGATACTCGCTTTTGGCGTATGATATCCGTCCCTATGGATTCATACTAAAACCATTTAATGTGGATACAATAAAAAGGCATCTGTTAAAAATATGCAAGGAATTGGATGATAATCATATAAGATTCGAATATGTCCTTGATTACCACACTCATTATGTGAATATAAATGAAATTATGCTTTTTGAGAGCAATCACAAGAAAATACGTATGTTACTGAAAGATGGAACCACAAAAGAGTTTTATGGCAAACTTGACTCTGTAATATCAAAGCTCCCAGATTACTTTTGTCGGATCAATAAGAAATACATCATAAACTGTAGATTCATAACCAAAAGAACCAATTCAGACGTACGTCTAATCAACAACAAAGAAATAAGAATCAGTGACGCATACAGATGCGGTTTCGAAACTTCTGTGATAAGAAGCATGATTTCAAGATAGGAGATATGTCCCAATGATGATTAATCTTACCATATATTGGATGAGTACCCTGTTCATGCTCGCCATAATAGTTCTGTTTATGGGTGATTTATGTTCATGGGTTAATGTTGACCGCAGACATCTTATATATCTCTGCCTTGTATATCTGCTACTATCGGTAATCACTTCTATTGTTCCAACCCCGATCATCTTAAATCCCTTCCTTAGTTATGTCGGTAATTTCATACTGCTTTTGGCATTTAAGACTTCATATAAGAATAAATTCCTATATGCGCTTATGATCACAGTTATATGTGCAATTTGTGATGCCGCATCGTATTATATGATATCTTTAATCACAGGTAGTTCTTCTATGGGCAGTGTTTCTTATCTTGGAACCGTACTTCTCATACTTGTTATAGAACGTCTGGCAAATATTGTTATTAAAGATAAGTATACCGGCGAATTATTCTCCGGTCAGGGACTTGTATTGATCATAATTCCGATCAGTAGTCTTATTCTTTTATATACATGCCTAAGAGAACAGATTTACTCTGTTAATCTGTCTATTGTATCAATATGTATACTGATCATTAACGCAGCAGTTGTATATGTATTTCGTATTATCAGTCAGAACCACTTGCAGGCATTACACATAGCGGAGATGGAAGGTCGAATAGACGCCTTCAAGCAGGAATACGAAATAGTGATACAAAAACAACAGTACATCAACACATTAGAGCACGACATGCACCATCATATAATAGAATTGATGGGTAGAACCAATAAAGGTGATATTACAGCCATTCGCAGTTATCTCGAAAGTATGCAGTCGTATATGGACGAACATGATTCATGCAATATATCAGGCAATTTCACGGCTGATAGTCTTGTAGATTATTGGATAACTAAGGCAGAAGAACAGTCTCTTACCATAGATGCTATTGTTGATATTCCATGTGATTTGCCTATAAATGGTGCTATTCTCAATCTTATACTTGGAAATCTTCTTGAGAATGCTGTCGAAGCAGCACAAAGATCTGTTGATAGAACAATCGAATTAAAACTAATGTATATTAACTCAAATATCTATATAAGAATATCCAATGGTTATAACTCCTCCCGTTCGCGAGATTTCAAAACAACAACCAAAAAGAACCGCCCCGAAAAGCACGGACTGGGTCGTAATAGCGTAGAACAGATTCTCACAAGACTAAACGCCGTTCGAACTACTGATATAAAAGACAACAGATTCACCGAAGAAATATTGATTCCTGTGGAAAGAATATCGGAAATCCAGACTCCCTCATCTTAGTTCCTCATGAAGAACACTATCTAATGTCATTACTAACCTCGTTTTTCATAGAATCAATCCAATATTTCGTTTAAGAACCCATTAAGGTCTGTGCACTCTATTCCCATTTTTTCACATACATAGGGAATTTTGTTTTCGTTTTTCTTTTCGTTTGTTACAATTACTCCACCCTCTATGATTGCAGTTGCAATGAGAAACGGGTCTCCGTTAGAACTCCCCTTGGTAGCTATTTTTATCATATTTGGATATTGCCCCAGTATTTCTGTAGCCTTTCCTTAAATTCAATTATTGCCCATTCCACAACATTTCTGGACAATAAGTTTTTTATGTTTGTTGGGATTGCCATGTGACTCCTTCCTTCCAAATAATACTAATTTCTAATCACTTTTCCTCTTCGGAATTAATGGTTTATCCAATACTGCATAGTTGCTATTGACATCACTAACAATTTGATCTGCACTGTCATATTGTTCCAACCATATTGCTTCCTCTAATTTCAATTTTTCCAGCAGATAATCGTGTCGTTTAGAAAACTCGTCAAATATCTCACTCCACTTTAACACATATATTTTAGTCAATCCCTTATCCACCCAATAAACCAGATGATCTTCTCCATGGTTTTTATTATTCTCCAGTTCTCCTTCTAGGAAATTGCTTTTATTAAATTTATTTCCAACCAAATAAAATGTCCATTTTACATTTCCCATATTAAACCGATCATCACTTCGAATGACTTGCAGATATTTTTTTACTTGAGACAATTCCTTTTCGCCTAAAGCTACCGTTGGCCTCTTTAACTCAACCACAACGTTTTCTGTTACATCGCCTTTTCTATCTTGCCGGATCATAAAAATATCCATTTCCTTATTTTTATCTTCATGATCTATGTCAATATCCTCCTCTTCGCCTGTTGTTGCAAGTAACAAGCCTTTAAGTGCCAAGGTAAAATCCGGCTCTGCAGCAGTTATTAAATTATATTGTTCTCCAAACAACCAATAATGTCTTTCTACTACACTTTGAATATGTGGAACTTCTTTAGCATACAATTCTTTATTAAACACCAATTCTTTAAGTCCTTGAATTACCTTTTGCCTATCTTCTATCAATTTTACCAATTTAGCAATATTTGACAAAGAAGTATATTTTAACACTCTGGACAACTCTGCCAGTTCATTTTCATCCAAATCAATCACTTGCTTGAGAACAGCAAATAAATTGTCTTTATCTTCCGCATCCATGATAAGTTTTAATAATCCAATTGTTATTTTTTTGTTATCATCACTTAGATTAGTGAAAATTTTAGGTTGTGCAGCATATAATGTACCTACCAAGTTATCTAGTTCAGTTTTCCGATAAGTATCAATAATATTATTGCCGTCAAATTCTGGATAAATATGAGAATCAACCAATTTATCGATAAACCTGTCTGATGCTTCTTTTAGGTAATTTCTTCTGAACTTATACAAGAAATCATAAATATAGTCCATAAGGAACTTGAACTCTTGTTCATTTCTATTCGGGAAAAGGTTGATTTGACCCTCGTTCTCTTTTTCAAAAAAGAATTCATCAAAATAATCACTTTTTACATATACACTATGATAAAACTCATCTGACATTTTATTAAGTTTTGTCGCTTCTTTATATTGTTCCTCATTTTTAGAATTGATAAAATAAAATTTGGAAAATTCCTTACCCAAACTCTGATTCCATTGAACAACTGAAATCATATATTTATGAGCCATTTCCTCTTCTGGCGATAATTCTACTCTTTTAACCACAAAATCTTCATAGCACAGTTCTTCGCCATCTACAATAATTTTATAGCCCCTATTTCGGTTCAGCTCTAAGAACCAAAAGAACTCGACCTTTATTCGTTGAACTATCTCCTCTTTAGAAAACTGCTGTAATTGCGAAAAAATAACTTCTGTTCCCAAATCCTTCTCCGAAACTTTTGGATCTCTTCCACCATTGTCATCGTATTGATTTAAAGAATCTTTCTCCATATCAATAAAATACTCATATTTTTTTCCATCTTTAGTATATACAGTATTCCATCTTGCTCTTTGTGCAAATGCAAAAAACGTCAATCTGCCTATCCCTTGTCTTCCATGTGGCAATGAATGATTGACCACCTTCGAGTTATTAGCCTTTTTGGAATCGTTAAACGGTTTAAATTTATTCCCCAATTCTTCATATGCAATTCCTGTGCCGTTATCGACTATCGAAATCATATTAATCAATCCGAACTCGTTTGTATGCAAGTTGACACATATAGTATCAGCCAAAGCATCAAATCCATTCCATATGTACTCGCATAACGCATCTAGAGGCTTGTAATTTTTTAAATTTTTCTGTATTCCTTCAGTCGTAATTGATATCTCTTGCATACATAGACCTCCTCATAAAAACTCTGTCACCAGCTTCGTAATGCATCATTATTCATTAGTTTTACAATTCAACCTATTCTCAATCTTCCACCAATGCCGTTTGACCTGATTGCGGATATCACTTTTCAACACCTGGCTTTGACTGAATATTTCATCAGCTTTATACGCATATGTAAGAAAATTCCCATGTTCCCTTGGATTTCTCCCTACCCCCAAGTGAGTATATGCCTTGTATACTGCCTTTCTTCCGGCATTGAATGCTTTTATGTCTTTAGCATCTTTTACTCGCTTTATCTTTCTGTATGCCCGGCAATAATATTTAAACAAACTCTTATCCCTAATACGAACAGTGTTTCCATCAAAAGTAAAGCCAAGATAATTAATAAGGCTACTCTCTCCCATTATTTTTTCAACAGTACCATTGTTATAAAAGAAATGTTCTGTCTTATCTGCATTCAAATCCAAATTCGGAATCTGATCCCTAACTGAATAAACAAATTCCGCTATTGCCTTATCAACACCGCTAAGCATCTCCTCTTTGGTCATTGGAATTATTAAAATAATATCATCACAATATCTTCTATACATTCCGCGTTTTGAGGTTGTGTAATCATTGATTTTTTTATCAAAACCAATCATATACACATTTGCATAAACAGCACTAATCGAAGAACCCTGCGGTATCTGGTAATTCTTCACATTGGTTTTTAGAAATTTTTTCTTAACTTCACGAAACTCTTCAGTATTAAAATACTTATCCATTTCTCGCATATCGCGTCTCAGTTTTCCTTTTTCCTTCTCAATATCATCTGCTTCAATATATGAGAATCGCGTTATGTTCTTAAAGATAGCATAATCAGCACTATCCAGAGAGTCCGTTCCAACAACGGTTTTTATCTTCTCCTTCAAATATTTGTGGTCTAGATTATCAAAGAATTTACTAAAATCACCAACGAAAATATACGCATTTCCACTAGATACAATAAACTCAAAAACCTCTTTTGCAAAATCAATATTGCATTTACCCGGAAGACAATTTCTATATGCTATGGGCACCCTATTAATGCCGTTCTTTTTTAAATAATCATTGTACCTGTTATTAAGCCGATTCCCATAAAATTCATAAATATATCTGTCAATATGCGCAGAGTAATAAATATCTCTCTCCTTAGGTTTTAGATACTTATTTCCCTCTGAATCATTTGTATATTTGTCGAATTTCATGCTGAAATGGATGAAAGGATAAAATCCATGTTTACCAACCCAGGCAATATTCTCTACTTTCCTTTCATAATCTATGTGCTTCTTTTTTACATCAAAATGTGTATAATACTTGTCCTTATAAATTTCCTTACTCATTTGTTCTCCTAAAAGCTTACTGACTAACGACCGGTAGATATCTAATGCCAGCAAGCATTAAAATCAATTGGACCTCGTTTTCACAAGGAACTCTACCTCCTCCAAATACGATGTATTGTATAATAATATTAACAGCTACTTTGTTTCACTGGTAATAGGAGGGCATACAATGGACAATATAATCATCTACATTATCTACTGTACACTATTGATTCTGGTCAAGAATGTTCTTGACATAGAATACATAATCCCCTTATAGCCATTTCTATAAGGCAAAAAACAATAAATATGCTCTAACATATACAAAGCAGAACATTTCTAAATCTTTAAACACGATTTTATTAGAAAACTATCTAAATCTTACCTGCAAATTCAATTTAATAAACATTTCTTCATTTTCTTCATACCGGCTCATATACTCATGTCGGCTTGTTGAAGCTTTATCCAAAATGGTATTGTCTAACAGATACTGCTCAAAGAAATTTCTATTGTAAATATGATATGCCAAATTTCTCCATCTGTCTTTACAATAATATAACCGCCATTCGCTTCATCTAAGCCGTCCCATGGTTTAGCAGGTTTCATTCCTAGCGCACGCGAGCACAAGATTTTTTTGAATTTATATGTATACATCATCGGATCACCGTATCCCAAAGGATCTCTTTTCCCAAGCAAATCAACAAGCTTATTGCATTCCCTTACATCCTCCATTAGAAATATAACAGCATATTTCCAATAATCTCCGGCGTACTGCTGTCTACCATAATCAGGTTTCTCTTAAAAACATCATGGTTCATTCCGTAATAATGAATTTGACCACAAAGTTAAGAAATTTTAGTCATCTTGTCCTTAATCTTTGTTCTTGTATCTATTGCATTGATTTCTGCCGCCTGTTCGGTTGTTATTCCAGTCACTTTATATATAAAGTTAGTCGTAATTCCTGCATTTAGCAAAGTAGGTGCATTGCCCACCTCCGACTTGATAGAAAATCCAACATTACGAATAAAGTTTGTATGTATATCCTCAATTTGCATAGAAATATCTGTTGTATCAGCATAAGGAGCTTTTAACTTTGTAACTTTGATACCATTAGCAAAGTTAGCAATCTCCTCCAATTCAAAGTTGCCGCTATGAGCAGCAATTTCTTTTAAAAGCTGATTAACTCTATTGCATTAAACCCATTCATATATTGTCTATAATCTGCTGTTTTCGTATCTATATTTTACGGTTTTGACAGATTATTTCTCGTTTCAAAACAAACAGGTATCAAAAAAGGTATCACGGAACATTTACTGCTTATCTTTCCCTTCCACAGCATTTCTTATATTTTAATCCGGATCCACAGGGACAGGGGTCATTTGGATAAATCCTTTCCCGTTTTTTGAAGTGATAATCTTCTTTGAGTCTTTCCAGTATTTCATACACAACAGGACAGATTGCAGCTGATTCGATAATACTTAACAGACTTCCCATTCTATCAGGCTGGTCCGTATATGGATAATTTCGACAGTTTTCAGGTTTGTACTCACCAAGTACACAATCCCCATCCTCTCTCAGGAAATCACATGGGCAATGTTTTGCCTTATATGCCCCCTCCGCAGGATCATATTCCAGATACCGATTGATGAAATCCTCTCCACTGATCGAGAGCTGTCCTGCCACCTTTTCAATATCCTCCTACGGAATTGACCCACAGTACATTTTGCAGCAGTTACGACATTGACTACAATCATATGTGGCAAATAATTCCTCATGAAGTTCACGAAATTGTTCATCCAGCTTCAAAGGATCTGCATGCATCTTTAGGTATGTGCGAAATCTGTAATTTTCGTTTTCTTTTAGCTTCGCTCTTACGGATATTTCATTCAGAGGAATCATCATATAATCACCCCATGCACATTTTATATCCTTCTTCAAAATGCTTTTATCGGAGTGGCACTATGCTATCTATCGTCATGCCATCTTCATCGACTACACAACGCACCGCTTCTATCGGAATACCAGCCTCTTTCACTTCATCCAGAAGGTCTGCAAAATATGGATCAATTCCTTGTTTTGCATAAAAACAATTCGCATCATTCCGACAGATAACAAATAACAAATGCGGATCTTGCCCCCGATCCTTCAACCACAGAAGAGACTCTAATTTCTCGTTCAGGGCTTTAGATGGTATTCCCAGAAGATATGTGGCTCTGTCATTTACAAACGAAGTCCCCATCACCTGAATCATCAAGTCGTGATTCTCTCTGTCGAAAGCAAGAAGTGTCATCCCTTTTGTATCAGAATAAAACGACAACTTTTTGCCCCGCTCATTGTTAAGATTTTTCGATGCCCATATTTCAGCAATCCGAAGCGATTCTTTTGTGTCAACACATACCAGGGTATCGCCATCATACACTGAATATAGATCAAACGGAGATCTACGGTTTTCATTTTCTGCCTTACGCAGAAAGCAAACAGACTCATTTTTCAAAAAATCCATTTCAATACCATTTGAAATATAGGCCTCAAAAGTATTTCCGCTCACTTCAACCTCAGCAAGTCTGCGGCTTATTCTTCTTATAAATAATCCTTGTACCATGCACTGCCTCTATTTATAATGCTTTTATTTCAGCACTTCCCATGTGGAGTTTTTCTTTGCTCCAACACGCTTTATATATCCTTTTTCCGTCAAAGACCCCAATGCTCTCTGTACGGTTCTCACAGTCTTTGATACCCTTTCTGCAATTTCCTCACGCGATATTGCAGGATTTTGTTTTAATACGGCAAGCACAGCTTGTTCTGTAATGTTTAAAGCCTCTCTTTTTCCATAAGTGACATCATAAGTGACGCTTGATGTGTCACTTATGAACCCGGATCTGTACAGAATGAATTTGAAGCCATTTTTTGTTCTATCATATGAATATTTAACTCCGGCATCCCTGCACAAACTGTCTATTCTCTTAAAACCACTTCCAAATTTCTCAATAGATTTGGTTAAGTAAAGAAGCCTTGCTATATTAGGGTTCCTCAGTTCAGATTCAATGTTTCTCTTAATGTATTCCTCGGGCTTATACTCACTTGCATAGTCCCCCGGACTGTAAATTGTCACCATATCCGGATGAATACATATTTCATGCTGTGTCCTGCTATCATAGATAGCATGAGCAAAGCTGTTTGCAAGAACCTCTCTGATAACAGCTATCGGGATCTCCGGAATCTCTTCTCTTTCAAATCCGGTAATTTCGTTTCTCCAATGGATATTTTTTAAAATGTAATCCTCGGCAATCTGTAGCAAATTATATATGTTATCTTCATAGACCTTCATATCTAAAAAGGTCAGCTTCTCATTGGTTGCAAAAATAGCCATTTTCAGTGTAACGGGATGTGTATTACCAAACAGAACCTCTCCCGCATTTGTCAAATATCCCCCTGTAACCAGCCCATAACGGTTTAAAATAATAGGGCAGGTGTATTTCCCTTCCGGCAGTCTGCCAACCGATACAGCTTTTTTCCAAAAGGCTCTAATAGTCTTCTTATCAACCTTATCTTCTTTAGCCTCGGACTTTGCCCGCTCCCATTTACCACGATGTTTGCTTGCCCCAAAGAATGCCTTCAATTCTTCCGGTGTTACTTCTCGATCCTCGTCTGCAGTTCTCAAATAGTATCTTCCAGACGCAGAATACGGTGCATTTTCTCCGCTGAATTCCACCTTAATAACATGACGCCCATCAAACACCTCTTCATCAATCGCCGGATATATTTGGGGTTTGATATTTTCATATACAGCCCTTGAAACATCCCGGAGTGACGACTCGGAAACATCCTGTCCGATTACATCACCATTAGGTTTTACTCCGAAGTATAATGTACCAACCCCATGCTTATTCAGGATAGACGATATTGATACCATTCCTTCTTTTATCTCACCAGTAGATTTCTTAAACTCAAGCGTCTCAGTCTCTTTTCCAAGATTCATCTCAGCACCTCATTTTTCATAAGTGACATTATTATAATATAAGTGACATTTTTTGTCACTTATATTTTATTAATCTACAAACATTTTTCAGTGTCTTTCTATACGCTTTCTATATAACCATCTGCAAAAAATAGCTCTCTTCGTGGAAATGTTACACTCCAGTCCGAGAGCTGTTATATAATGAATGGTAGTACCACTCAGCCGTAAAATATGTGTAAAATGTATTATTTATGGTTCTTCGTTATATTCAATTATTCCTATAGACTTTAACCCTTCCGGCATGTTTTCCACTGACCTCTCCCTATAAACAAGTCCCGAATCAGCATTTTTAGAATCAACTTCTACTATCCATTCTTCCGATGAATAGTCCCTAAGAGTATAAATAAAATGCCTTACAGACTCAGCATCCTTTAGTGACTTTCGAGACCGTGTTTCTGGAAACACTACAACTAAGAGCAATGTTTCTTTCGCTGAATTCCAGTGCATGCAGCCTAAGAATTTCACGATACTTGGTCATGATGTTGACCTCCTTCATATGTATTTACGCCGATGGCGCATGAATACAGTATAAATGATTGTATGTAATCAGAGTCTGGTGGCTCTGCATTTACCGGAATGATGGCTCCGTCCTAAACGGAAGGGTGGCTCTCAAACTCCGGACAGGTGGCTCAAACAGCCCCGGAGTATTCACTTGGTCTGATGTTGTACAGGAAAGATTTCACTTGCCACAAAAATAGTACTATTATAATTTCAAGGTTCAAATCTATTTGAAGCCGCCGTTTGGCGGTTTCTTTTGTTGTATGGTACTCATGATTGAGTGTTTACTTTGCAACCACGAAAAAAGGGAGCCCACTGTTTAAGCGGATTCCCACAATTTATCGTCTATTCGTACTCTATAAGTTCTCAGCTGAACTTTAGCATATATGTTTAGTTTTAGCGTAAAATATGGCTCAATTTTATCTCATTTCCACATTTTATTCTGACTATCTGATTTTTTGTTGCCAAAATGTTGCCAAGTTATTCTATTCTGTTTTCTCTCCCTCTTTTTCTTCAGTTTCTATAATATTATTCCCTTGTTGCACTGCCCCTGAACCAACTAATGAAATCAACCCTCTTGCTTGTGATTGCCCCATCTTTTCCCATATGTATGAAGCTCTATCGATAGTAATATAATCCTGCAAATTCCGAAATACTGTTGAATTATATAATTCTGTCTTCCCTACATTCTCTACTTTCTCTATTTCATCCTTTTCAATCTCAATACATCTATCATTCGATATCTTTACAATATAACAATAAGTTATACGCTGATCCGCTTGAGTCGAATAATCAACTCTGCATTCAAACTTGAATTCGTTAGGTATTCTTTCCTGATTCATTCGTATGATGCTTTCATATTGTTCCTGATTAGCCAATCTTATGTCTATGCTTTCCTTAGATCTCAAAAGCTTTATCACATTTTTCGTTTCATATTTTTTTAACTCATTTGTATTTCTATCTTCTAAACAAGACATAGTTGATATGATAATGTCCATAATATTGCAATCTGATGTATTCTCTATGTGTAGTATCCGACACATTTGTTTTTGTCTTTTCTCTGGATTATCAAAGAATTCAAATCCATCTTCCCCCGAAATCAGTAGTTCTCTATTGTAATTATTTTGAACGATTATTCTGTCTAATAATCCCACAAAAGATGAAAGCAATATAGTGGGCTTTATTATTACCAATTTATTTGCTTTGTTTTGCAAATCTATTTCTCTTTCATGCTGCTCTTTCTGCTGTTTTAATTGTTTTCGAGTTTCTCGATTTGTAAGCCATACCGCAATAAGCGTGGCAATAGCTGCAAAAATGCCTGATGATATACTCGCAAAAAACATCCACCAATCTGTATCCAAAAAAACCTTAATCTGCTCCATAAATAAAGTACCTTTCTCCTTTATTCCAACGAATTTATTACTGCTCAGGCTTTTTATCTTTTCCTACTACATATAATAAAAGCTACTCACCAAAAGTTTTATTTATCAATTCGTCAATATCTTTAGTACTTGCAGTTCTATCAATATACTCTGGCAAATCGGCATAAGATATTATAATAACATCTTTATAAAGAACTCTAGCCACCACCCTTGCCAGCATGAACTCCACACCTATAAGCACTCCTGAAGCAACAAATACCATAAGTAGTACAATTATACTCGCCACATCTCCCTTTTCTCCAAATACTGACAAGGCATATCCTATAGCAATATATATAAATGCCACCCTGCTCGAATAAATCTCTATTACACACTCTCTTACTCGAAACACATCAAGAACCGCGTTATCATCTCCATCGTTGCTAGCTATTCCAGTTCCTGGAAAATACTCATTTATAATTCTCTGTCTCGTATTGCCCCAATACTTCAATATTAACAGAACAGCTCCTGCTATATGAAAAGCTAATGACAACATTTATATAAATAATCCACGACAATCCATTGTCTGCACTCCGTAAGAGAAAATTACGCCATATCTACTTATTATGTATCCAACATATCCCACTCGTCACCAAGAATCCACCTTAATGCCGAGAGTTTCCCATTCAACATACCCCATTCAAAATCACTATATGGTCCCAAGTCATCCTCCCCGTATTTTTCTACTATGCTTTTAGCAGAAGAAAGAGCACCTTCCCATATTGTAGGATCAACTATTTCAATTCCTTGTGCAACTCTATGTCGAAGGGATAAATGGCGGTCAAACCATATTTTTTCCATGAATTCTTGTTCTGCCTGAAGAATATCATTAATAGAGCGATATTCGTCTATCCTTTTACTGCCAAAATCAGGTTCTTCACAATCACTATCCAGCATGTCTTCAATTCGAAATGTTAATCGTGAAAGAACACCTTCAATTTTAGCTATTCTCGAATCATGTTCTGCAAAGAATGATAACTGTTCTTCTTTGCTCATATCTATTCTCAAAAATTCCAATCTAACGCCATATAGTGATGGTGTGTTCAAAAGTAAACATATTCTTTCCAAATGAAATAACTGAACATCGACATTCTGCTCCTCGACAAGTTCCTTTCTTTCAGAGAGCTTTATTTCTTGATTTGTAACAAATGCTATGCCACCAGCGTTATTCTTTACCACGCCTTCACAATCATGGATAAATTTTTTCTTAATATCCGAAAAGGCTTTTTGTCCTCGTGGAAAATAAACAGCGGCAACCCATCTGCGCCCATTATGGGTGAGAACCATATCTTTAAGTCCATCTTTTCCTCCCATCGGATGGGAGGGATCAATGTCTCTAAACCCTTCATGTGCTAAAATTATCCCAGCCAAACGTTCTGATGCCGCCGACCCTAAATCCCACTCCAAAAGTCTATGCCATGTTTCAGTTCCTTCCATTCTTCTCATACTTTTTTCTCTATCACTCATTTTTATTATGCCGTTCCTGCAACCTCTTATGCACATCCGATGCCCCATACAACACATCGGTTACAGTCACCACACCGGGATCTATCACATAACAGACAAGTTAATTGTCCACTACCATTTTATGTATTCCAAACGAATGCTCGGGCTCGCACTCAAACAAACCATATCTGTCCGGAAATGATTCCAATGTCAGAATGGCATCCGCAATGTGGTTATACTGTCCCATTGCGTTCTCGGGAGCCTGCAGTTTCTTAGCGATATGTTCATATAATGCTTCCATATCGGCAAGAGCGTCATCTGTGATATCAACCACATATCTTTCCATCAGCTATGACTCTCCCTAAATCTATTAAAAGCCTCTGCAGTATTCTGGGTACGCCCTGCTTTATATGACTCATATCCACGCTGTATCTTGGCGTGAATCTGATCTTCATCCATCTTCGTCATATCAATGCTTTCAGGGGCATTTGGCAGTGTAACAGAAAACGGAATACCTCCAACCAAAACTATTTGATTCAAAAACATATCAACGGCAGTAGACATAGGAATGCCAAGTCTTCCAAGAACTGATTCTGCATCCTGTTTTAAGGTCGGGTTTACTCTTAAATTCAATGTTGCTGATTTCTCCATGACAGCACCTCCATCTGTTTTTATTGTAACGACAATGTTGTTACCTGTCAAGCGACGTTTTCACTAAATATTCTCCATTCTTATCATTCCTTCTACATCCAACAGAATACATTTTGACCTGTTGTTTTTGAATTCTATCCTATACACTAATTAAATAACTTAACTTCTTCTCACCATATAGTCTATTAAAGATTAGATAGTCTATTATTATATAGACCTGTTCCTGTTATACTTCCTGTTAGGTGTTATTTGTCTATGTTCAATTCCTAAACCACTGATTGATAATTTTTCTTTACTAAGAATATATTCGCGTCTTCCTACATCTCTCAATTCAACTTCGATTACTCCTGTCTTAAATATATGAATTCATCTAGTACATTAAATCGGTAATCATCATACAAATCTAACGTAGATTTTGTAATTCCTGTTTCATTATTCATCGTTTCTTGTATATATAACCAATACAAAGATTCTTCTGTTTCTTCATCGTCTCCGCCTTTCACGAACGGACGTAAATATATTAGAACATCTTCATGTTCAATAGCCACATATGAGTCTGGAGTCTTGGTAAAACCATATTTACCAAGTATCTCACCCTTTTCCTCCTTAGATACAATTGTATAAGAGATTTCTCCCTCATTAAATCCATTTCTTATCTGTATAATACTATCTTCTAAAGCAACATTTACAACATCTGTATTTTTTGAAGAAATTACAATTCTGTTCCATCATCTGTATATATTTTTCCCCCCGCTGGTGTGCATGACCACAAAAACACACAGCACCCAAACAATAAAATAATACTTCTTTTCATTTTTTTCTACTCCTATCAAACTTATTGGGTCACCTTTTCCCGAATTATATGATAATACAGCACTTCCTACTCGCTCAATTTGGCAAGAATTATGGTGTTGATGATGGAAATCGTATCAGTGGCATCGATCTTATGGAATTCGCCATGGACATCCTATCTGATATCCAGCATCGTATCGGCGGTGGTGTTGTCTATCTTGATGCTGAAGATCGTCCGCAGCTTAGAGAATTTTATGGCAATAAAACGAACTACAAACTTTTCGGCGAACGTTACTCAGAAACAGACAAAACAAAATATCTTCAATTCATGAGATTCCTTTAAAATTGAGTTCTTTCTGTAAAAGAATCAGCGGATGACAAACCATCCGCCGATTTTTTATTTCTTCAACTATTCTTTAATGACAATGTAGCTATTACAATCCTAATGGTTATTCACGGATTTATACTGACTGGATATATTAACTTACCCATAACTGATCATATGATGTATCTTCTGAGATTTCCGTAAGATTCAATTCATCTGATACATTATCACTTATTATGCTACCACTCATCTCCTGAACTATTAGATCAGCCATATTTGTTATATCAGAATCAGAGACATTATCCAGCGAAACTTCATTTATCATTTCCTGAACAATACTATCAGTCTGAACAGCAGAATTAATATCTTCGATATTTTCTACTACAATCTCTGTTTCAAAATCATTAGAAGATATAACACTTTCATCAAATTCAGTGACCTCCTCTTCTATAACAGGCACTATTTCTTTATACTCAAGAGTTAAGGACGCAGTTGCATAATTTACAACGGCAGTCGCATCATCAAACTCAACATTATTCAGCTGGCTTCTGCCATCTCCCCAATTATATGCATCCTTAATAGTGATAGTTTCATCTCCTATAGTATCTTTTATAACAAGATGGTTACCATTTCGTGTAACTTCAGCATCTTCTGCCTTTACTCCGTTCATTATCAACTTGTCAGACGTTCTAGATGCTGAATAATCAATGTTATAGATAGTGTCGCTTCCGTCACCTCTGTTATGAATATAAATATCCGCACCGGAGCCACCTTCTAAGTAATCATTTCCAGAACCGCCGACTAGGATATCGTTTCCGTTTCCTCCATAAATACTGTCATTACCATTCTCGCCATAGATAGTATCATCGCCATCATTGCCACTTACTGTATCATTTCCATCTCCGGCATAAAACGTTTCGTGTGTAGAATAATTGTACGACCAGCCAAATCCTGAAAGAGAATCATTTGCATCAGATCCGTTTATAACAAGTGATCTCTCAGCAAGCTCCGCCTTGCCAAACACAACACCATCATCGAACTCGACCTTTTCAAGATATGCTCGGCCGTCTCCCCAATTGAATGCATTGGATACAGTGATCACCTCTCCACTGACTGTATCCGTGATGACAAGACTATTTCCTGAACGCTTTATCACAACATCTGTAGAATTTGTTCCCTTCATTATGAGCTTATCTGATACTCTTCCAGCCGAATAATCAAGGTTATATATGGTGTCACTGCCTTCGCCTCTGGTATGTACATATGTATCAGCATCACTTCCGCCTTCCATGTAGTCATTGCCAGATCCGCCAACTATCGTGTCGTTACCATTACCACCATAGAGTTTGTCTGCTCCGTCTTCGCCAAAAATTGTATCATTTCCGTCATTTCCACTCACGGTATCATTTCCGTCTCCAGCATAAAATGTCTCATGTGTAGAATAGTTGTATGACCAGCCAAACCCTGAAAGAGAATCATTTGCGTCTGATCCGTTTATAACAAGTGATCTCTCAGCAAGTTCTGCCTTTCCAAACACAACGCCATCATCGAACTCGACCTTTTCAAGATATGCTCGTCCGTCTCCCCAATTGAATGCATTGGATACTGTTATGATTTCTCCGTTCACAATATCAGTTATTACAAGGCTATTTCCTGAACGCTTTATCACAACATCTGTAGAATTAACCCCCTTAAGTACAAGCTTATCAGATACTCTTCCTGATGAGTAATCGAGGTTATAAATAGTATCGCTTCCATCTCCTCTGAAATGAATGTAAGTATCAGCGTCACTTCCACCTTCCATGTAGTCATTGCCTGATCCGCCAACTATCGTATCGTTACCATTACCACCGTAGAGCTTGTCTGCTCCGTCTTCGCCAAAAATTGTATCATTTCCGTCATTTCCACTCACGGTATCGTTTCCATCTCCAGCATAAAACGTCTCATGTGTAGAATAGTTGTACGACCAGCCAAACCCTGAAAGAGAATCATTTGCGTCAGAGCCGTTTATAACAAGTGATCTCTCAGCAAGCTCCGCCTTGCCAAATATAACACCATCATCAAATTCAACCTTTTCAAGATATGCTCGTCCGTCTCCCCAGTTAAACGCGTTGGATACAGTAATTACCTCTCCACTAACTGTATCCGTGATGATAAGACTATTTCCAGAACGTTTTATCTCTGCTTCATCAGAATTAACGCCTCTGAGAATTAGTTTATCTGAGCCCCTTCCCGCTGAGTAATCAAGATTATAAATAGTATCGCTTCCATCACCTCTGGTATGGATATACAAATCAGCATCACTTCCGCCTTCCATGTAGTCATTGCCTGACCCACCTACTATAGTGTCGTTCCCATTACCGCCGTAGAGTGCGTCATTACCAGATTCACCGTAGATAGTATCATTTCCGTCATTACCGCTTACAGTATCATTTCCATCTCCGGCATAGAACGTTTCGTGAGTAGAATAGTTGTATGACCAGCCGAACCCTGAAAGAGAATCATTTGCGTCAGATCCGTTTATAACAAGTGATCTTTCAGCAAGCTCCGCCTTGCCAAATACAACACCATCATCGAATTCGACCTTTTCAAGATATGCTCGGCCGTCTCCCCAGTTAAATGCGTTAGATACTGTGATCACCTCTCCACTGACTGTATCCGTGATGATTAAACTATTTCCAGAACGTTTAATCACAACATCTGTAGAATTTGTTCCCTTCATTATGAGTTTATCGGATACTCTTCCACCCGAATAGTCAAGATTATATATAGTGTCACTGCCATCTCCTCTGGTATGGATATACGTATCGGCATCACTTCCACCTTCCATGTAGTCATTGCCTGATCCGCCAGCTATCGTATCGTTACCATTACCACCGTAGAGTGAGTCGTTTCCTGCTTCGCCGTAGATAGTATCATTTCCATCATTTCCACTTACTGTATCATTTCCGTCTCCGGCATAGAACGTTTCGTGAGTAGAATAGTTGTATGACCAGCCGTACCCTGAAAGAGTATTATTCTCATCTGTTCCATTTATTACTAGTGATCGTTCAGCAAGTTCTGTCTTGCCAAATACTACTCCATCTTCAAACTCAACCTTCTCAAGATAAGCTCGTCCATCTCCCCAATTGAATGCATTGGTTACAGTGATCACCTCTCCGCTGACTGTATCCGTGATGATGAGGCTATTTCCTGAACGCTTTATCTCTGCTTCATCAGAATTAACGCCTCTGAGAATTAGTTTATCTGAAGCTCTTCCCGCTGAGTAATCGAGGTTATATATGGTGTCACTACCATCGCCTCTGGTATGAATGTATGTATCGGCATCACTTCCACCTTCCATGTAATCGTTACCTGATCCACCTACTATAGTGTCGTTACCATTACCACCGTAGAGTGTGTCATTTCCTGCTTCACCATAAATTGTGTCATTACCATCATTTCCACTCACGGTATCATTTCCATCACCGGCATAAAACGTTTCATGTGTAGAGTAGTTATATGACCAGCCGAACCCTGAAAGAGTATTATTCTCATCTGTTCCATTTATTTCCAGGGATCGTTCAGCAAGTTCCGCTTTTCCAAATACAACTCCGTCGTCAAACTCAACCTTCTCCAGATATGCTCGGCCGTCTCCCCAATTGAATGCATTGGTTACAGTGATCACCTCTCCGCTGACTATATCGGTGATGATTAGACTATTCCCTGAACGTTTAATCTTTACTTCATCAGAATTAACGCCTCTGAGGATTAGTTTATCTGAAACTCTTCCTGCTGAGTAATCGAGGTTATAGATGGTGTCACTGCCTTCTCCTCTAGTATGGATGTATGTATCGGCATCACTTCCGCCTTCCATGTAGTCGTTGCCTGATCCGCCTACTATCGTATCATTACCATTACCACCATAGAGCGAGTCGTTTCCTGCTTCACCATAGATAGTATCATTTCCGTCATTACCGCTTACTGTATCGTTTCCGTCTCCGGCATAAAAAGTCTCATGTGTAGAATAGTTGTATGACCAGCCGTACCCTGAAAGGGAGTCATTTGCTTCTGATCCGTTTATAACCAGTGATCGGTCAGCAAGTTCTGTCTTGCCAAATACTACTCCATCTTCAAACTCAACCTTCTCAAGATAAGCTCGTCCATCTCCCCAATTGAATGCATTGGTTACAGTGATCACCTCTCCGCTGACTGTATCGGTGATGATCAGACTATTTCCTGAACGTTTTATCTCTGCTTCATCAGAATTAACACCTCTGAAAATTAGTTTATCTGAGGCTCTTCCTGCTGAGTAATCGAGGTTATAGATGGTGTCACTGCCATCTCCTCTAGTATGGATATACGTATCAGTGTCACTGCCACCTTCCATGTAGTCATTACCTGACCCACCTACTATAGTATCATTACCATTACCGCCGTAGAGTGTGTCATTTCCAGCTTCACCATAAATTGTGTCATTACCATCATTTCCACTCACGGTATCGTTTCCGTCTCCGGCATAGAATGTCTCATGTGTAGAATAGTTGTATGACCAGCCAAATCCTGAAAGGGAATCATTTGCTTCTGATCCGTTTATAACAAGTGATCTCTCAGCAAGTTCTGTCTTACCAAAGACAACTCCGTCATCAAATTCAACCTTCTCAAGATATGCTCGTCCGTCTCCCCAGTTAAATGCGTTAGATACAGTGATCACCTCTCCGCTCACAGTATCGGTTATAACAAGACTATTTCCTGAACGCTTTATCTCTGCTTCATCAGAATTAACGCCTTTGAGTATAAGCTTATCTGAAGCCCTTCCTGATGAGTAATCGAGGTTATAAATAGTATCGTTGCCCTCACCTCTTGTATGGACATATGTATCCGCTCCGGAACCACCTTCAATATAATCGCTTCCTTGTCCGCCTACCAGTGTATCGTTTCCATTTTCACCATATATGGTATCATTACCTTCCTGACCATATATAAGATCGTTTCCATCTCCGCCTCGTAAAGTATCACTACCATCAAGTCCATGTATAAAATCGCTCTGACCGCTACCATTGATGACATTTGCTTCTTCTGAACCGGAAAGCACATTCATGCCACAAACATCCGCAATAGCTTTTATATCATCTATACGATCAACATATGTCTCACAAAAAACCTCAAAATTTGCAGCGTTATTCAAATTCATAGTCTTAATATAATACCCCATATCTCCGACTATATCACTAACATCATGACCATTCATCTCACATGCTTTTACAAAGGCATCAAAGATATCAGTATTTAAAATCTTATTACCATTAGAATCAACATCCCAGAACGTCATACTAAGATAATCCTTCATTCCAGTCTGTGAATCCAGCATACAATAATAGGTATTGCATATATTTGTATACATGTTATTGAGGATAGGTGTAGCGGTATTAACCGGATTTCTGCCTTCGGTTCCGACATAATCTCTTCCCATGACATGTTCTATGACAGACATTCTTCTGGCATCTACCAATCCGCCCCTGCTTCCTGCCGAAATATTCTCTGCGCCACACGCAAACTGCAATATCTTTTCTATAAGATTATGCTTCTCGTTTCTATCAGTTGATTCAATGAACTGTTCCACATAACCCTTTAATGTTCCAGTTTCATCTGTCTGCATCAAAGTATGTAGCGAATTCAATCTACCAATAGCCTGTATATCTGGTAAACCCTTTATATCATCTGACACGTCTACTTTTTCTTTTTCAATTGTATTATACAACTGGGATGAAAACGTGAATTCACCGATTTTTCTTGTCGAACCATCAGCATACATTACCTCTGCTACACGTATACCATCATCAAGTTCAGTATTCAACGATATTCCGCTTACACCTAATTCATCAAGAGTATATATTTCATCTTGCTGACTGACACCATCATGATTCTTATCCTGCCATACCTTCAAAGAATCAAATATTTCATCTTTATCATCGATTACTCCGTCTCCATTGATATCATACTGTTCTAAAGCCTCGAATCCATTACGTGCCTTATTTCCACTGGCCATAACAGTAGATGTTCCAAACAGTTCAGATCCATCATTTATAATGCCATCATTATTGATATCCAATACAAGAAGCGCATCATCCTCAGTAATCCAACCCGTCTTCTCAACAAGTCCTAATGCATCTTCATCAAAATAAACTCCATCCTTAACATTCGTTATGTTAAATCCGTTTCCTAACATATCTATTACTAAAGGATCTGACACAAAGCGACGTGCAGCAGCTGCAGTTGAGTATTCTGCATCTTCATAGCCTAAAAGATCACAGATAATATCACCAAGGCCATCCCCAATAGCCTCACCCCAAATTAATCCAATTATGCCACCTGCAATTGCTCCAAAGATAATTACCGGTGCACAAATTGTTACACCCGCTGCCACACCCACTGCAGCAATTCCCGCAACAAACAGCTCACTTACGGCCAATGCTCCAAGTGACTCGCATCCATACGTAATCAATTCTTTGCTACCTGTCCTATAATTTCCTTGAGCATATTCTTCAAACGCACCTTTGAATGTCTTTGCCGCATCATATACTATCAAAGCTCCACAAGCAACATTGAGGACTTTTATTACGCCTCCTTTAGACAGTTTAAAAACCTTGCCACCAGATCCTTCGACCACCTCGTAACCTTCTTTTAAAGCTTGCTCAGCAGTTTTTATCTCTGTTTCAAGGACTGAAACTGTAGAACCATCTGCTAATGTTTCAGATACCTTTCCCCCCTCACTTAGTACATATTGCCCTAGGCTGATGGAATCTTCTTCTACAAATTTCAAAACATCATCAGAGTATTTTATTAAATACTCTGCCAATTCCTTATCAGATTTTGATGTCAAATGTTCAATAAAGGCTTTTCCAAAATCATCCGAGCTTTCACCTAATACTTTTAGAATATCATCAGAATTCTTTGCTATGTATTCTGCAACATTTTCATCTCCAACGGATAATAAACTTTCTAGTCTTTCAGAAGTCTCCTTTCCAAATTCATTCAAACATTTATATTTCTCTGCTACTTTCATTGCTTGATCAAAGGTTAAATCTCCCCCCTGTTCAAGTGAATATTCGAAATTTTTTAGCGCAAGTTTTTCTCCATCTGATAGGTTTTTAAACTCTGAATACAATTTTTCTATTTCATTATCAGACATAAAAATACATTTTTGAGTAGGTACATATCCATCACCGTTCCTAACATCTGCACCTATATTAAATTCGTTCGGTCCTATTTGTATTGTCTCACCTGTAGTATAATCATAAAATCCATCTGTAGGTGTTTTTGTGTTTCCTCCATGTGCTCCATTGTAATGCTCGTTGTAGTCTAACGCCTGAATATTTTGCCAATCTCCCGCATATTCTGGATGTTCAGCTACACTTTTCATATGATGACCATAGTATTTTACCCCAGCTATGTCATATGCAGCTTCTCCATTTATACTCATACTCCCTGTCTTATCAGATATATGTAATATATCTTCAATTTGCTCTGGGCTCCAATTTCTTGTACATTCGCCATTTATAATAAGTTGCTGTTCATGTGTCCAGAAATCTTTCACCGCTTGCGTTCTTACAGTATCAATAAACTTCGTTTTTTCAGCCGACGTTAAATACGAAAGAAATTCCGTTCTCTCTGCTACAGATAAACTGTTATACCCATTTGTAAGTTCCTTTGATGAGCTTTTTGATGCAAGTGATATAAGTAATTCAGATATAGTCATTTATTCTCCCTTTCCTTCGTTGCTATTTGAGCTAATATTTCTTGAAGTCTACTTTGTGAAAGAATAGGCTTATCATCGATTATATCCTCTAACAGTTCAGCGAAATTTTTCCTTTCATTCTTTTTGCTTCCTTCAAAATAGTTTACAAATTCACCTTTGGATTTTGAGAAGCAAACAACTTCTCCATCACCGATTACTTCTCCGATTACAACTAGATCTTCCGGTACATAATTTGAGTTGAATCTATCCGGCCCCCAAAAAGTAGCTGTATTTCCATCAATTTGACATTCTTCAGAAAATCTCAACCAATCCTTATACGACTTTGGAATTGAAACTCCGTTCTCTTCTTCCCATTTAGTCATCTTCTCCTCTAATATTCCATTATTAAAATATGTTCTTCCTAATTCTTCATTTTTTTCCTTCTTTTCACACCACTTCAGCAAATTCTCAATATTGGATTTCAAACTATTATTTTCATCAATAAAAAATGCTTTCATATTTGTCACCTCACTGTTCTAATACATTTACTTTAAAATTTTCCAATAATACATTTTTAAGCTTAGTTAGTTTGGGAAACTTCCTCAAATTCCCCCAAATACTCTTCTTACTCTTTTATCATTATCCGCTCTCCTTCATCAAAATAATCGTCCCCCCTATTTCTCTTTCAAACTGTTTTGTATTCCCTTCCTAAATGGTTCCAGAAAGTAATTCAAAACACTTCTTGTGCCAACAACTATATCGCAACGACCTTCAGTTCCTATATATCCGTCCAAGCCATCGGATTTGGTTAATGATATATCGACGGTATATACATTGCCTGTACCCTGCACCGAAACAGCTACATCACTAATCTTTCTTACAATTCCCTCGACAACTTCATCCTCGGTATCGTTATATAACGACAGTCTAACCTTAACGTTGTCGTTCAAATGAATGTCGCCTATATCTTTATCCAGAACATATGCCTCAAATAGCATCTCTGAATTTTCAGGTATCACATACGCTATGGTTTCACCGGATGTGATATAAACTCCGGGAAGCCTGTATTGTAACTGTGTTATCTTTCCGGATATCGGGCTTCTTGCTACGCATTTCTCCTGTTCATTTTTTAGTCTTTCTATATTATTCTCAGTCTCATATAACTTAATCTTTAAACTATTGATATTCTGTAATATGGACAAATCATTCTCGAGAATAAATCTATCGACACTATCCTGTTCTATGCTCCCTCCTTTACTGACAGCATCCTCATATTCTTTCAATTTTGCCAAGTATAAGTCATGCTCCGTGAGAACTGATTTCGCTATGCTTTCATAGTCACCATATACCGATGTGTCTATGTTTTCAGTCGGAACATCTTCACTGAGTTTTGTATACATATCATACTGAACTTCCAAGATATCTTTATCATGAATCAGCTTATCAAGTTGTAACTGTATCTCTGATTGATCGATGCTTAAAATAGTATCTCCCGCATGTACCATATCCGATTCATCAACAGATATCGCCTGTATGTTGCCGGTAGTTTTAGCTTTGATTATCGCTAGTCCGTTTTCAGGTACAATATGACCATTTGCAGATACCAATATATCCAGCTTAAAATTGTATGCCCAAACCAAAGCAGTGATCATAATAACCAGGATGAGCCAAATGATAAATGTACCCAACTTATTTGATGGTCTTTCTATTATTTCCTGCATTGGCGGTAGGAAATCATATCGAAGACTACTTTTCTGATTTTTTATATTATCAAAACTTCTTTTCACTCCACATCCCCTCTTAGCTGCTGATTATACAGATAACAATACAATCCATTATTACTCATAAGTTCATCATGACTGCCTCTTTCAATGATCTCGCCCCTATCAACCACAAGTATTACGTCAGCATAACGAAGTGTAGATAATCGATGTGCTATTATAAGCACAGTTCTGTCTTTACATATATCTTGCATATTTTTTTGTATGATACTCTCAGATTCATAATCAAGTGCCGATGTTGCTTCATCAAAAATCAATATCCTTGGATCATTAATTATTGCTCTTGCTATTGCTATACGTTGTTTTTGTCCGCCTGAAAGTGATACACCCTTCTCTCCGATAATCGTGTTATATCCTTCCTGTAATTCCATAATAAAATCATGCGCACCTGCAATCTTAGCAGCATCCATGATCGCATCAATGCTTTTATCTTTACAATGAATGGATATGTTTTCAGCAACAGTTCCGTTAAACATAAAGTTTTCCTGCAAAACGATCCCCATCTGTTCCCTAAGCTGTTTCGGATTCAGTAAAGCAAGATCCATTCCATCTATAGTTATCTTGCCACTTTGCGGTACATACAATCTTTGAATGAGCTTAGATATAGTGCTCTTTCCCGAGCCACTTCTTCCAACTATTCCAACGATGCTGTTTTTCTTTATATCAAAGGACATATCATGAATAACATCAGAAGCATCCATCCTGTATCTGAATCTTACATTTTCAAATCTGATATTGCCTTCGATTCCCGGCATATCTTTCTTCTTGCCATCTCCTGAATGTTCAATAGGCGAATTAAAGATATCCCCTATACGCTTTACAGATAATGAAGCCTGTTGATACTCCTGCCATAATTGAACCAGTCGGAGTACTGGCCCGCTCACTCTTCCAGATAGCATCCTAAATGCCACCAACTGTCCGATAGTCAACTCTCCTGCTATAACGCTCTTCGCACCATATACAAGTATCAAAAGATCGACTATCCTCTGTATAAAATTGGCTATCGTACCTGATGTTGACGATATCATTGAAGTCTTATAACCTGCAGTCACATAATCTGCCTGCAAATTACCCCATTTGTCTTCAAAAGATGATTCTAGCGCAAATGACTTAACTGTCTGAATACCATTTATTGCTTCAACGAGAAATGACTGAGCCACCGCTCCTGTTTCAAATTTCCGTTCCAGACTTTTCTTAAACATCGGGGTTACAATTAAAGATAGAATTGCAAAAAAGGGAATTGATACAACGACTATGATTGATAGCTTTACACTATAGAAAAACATGACAACTATATAGACTATAATGAATACAAAGTCTATAAGAGATGATAATGGAGTTCCTGTCAGGAATGATCTGATGGTATCCAACTCTCGAACACGTGCAACGGTCTCACCGACTCTTCTCGATTCGAAATACTTTAGCGGCAAATTGAAAAGATGCTTAAAAAGCCTGTCGCTTAGTATAACATCTATTCTGTTTGTTGTATGAACAAACAGATAATTCTTTGCAAGACCTATGATCAGTTCATATATATATACTATGAGAATACCAATAGCTATTGTATACAACGTATTTAATGCATTATGTGAAAGCACCTTATCGACAACGACCTGTGTCATAAGAGGTGTCAGTATGCCAAATATCTGTATTATGAATACTGCAACCAATACAGAGATAAATTGCCATTTGAATTTTAAGATAGTAGGTATAAACCATCTAAAGCCAAATTTCTTTATATGCCCCAATTTATCAGAATTCTTGTTTCCGAGTATGATCATTCTTTCAACATTTAGATCTTTGAACATAGAATCGCTGATCAGTTTCGGAGTCTTTTCTGAGGGTTCAAGTATCTTCCAGCCATCTTTCTCACGATTTAATATAATAAAAAATTCTCCTGACGACTTCTTTGCTATTACTGGCACAGTAATACCATCGATAACTCGTTTGGAGAATCTACCGACTCTATATTGCATGTTGTTAAGTTTAGCAAGCTTTAAAATGCTAAATTCAGCATCAGAAAGATTATACTCCTTCTCATACTGTTTATCTACATCTACTCCAAGAAATTTGGCTACTATCAAAAAGCAAACTAACCCACTATTATTCATATAGTCCCTCTTCACGTGCTCGTTCCCATTTTTAAATTCTACTATGGATTTATTACCGTGTAAAGGATAAACTATATCATCTTGCAGTTCAAAATAATCCTATTTTCCAAATACCGTTCAATATATGCCTGATTCATATCTAATTATATATAGTATGTATACAATGATTCTCTAATCCCAGAAGTGATAGTTCTCTATTTAAATATTCCATTGGCTCTTGAATCGACGCATCTTGTTCATGAAATACCATGGTAACTATATACCAAGGAGAATGGTAATCATATTCACCAAAATCCCCAGATTCATCTATAAAAATACTTAGTTCTTTCATATAATGCCTTCTTACTTTAGTTTTGTACTAAAAATGGCGGGTATATACCCGCCAATAATGGGGAACCTCCCCATCCGCTGATGGACCCGGGTCTTTCGACCAGCCCAAACTGTAACACATTACAGTTTTATTCTATGTACATCATATTTATACATAATTTTCAAGGTCAATCTCGTGGACAACATAGTATTAATACAATATCACAAAACATCTATTTTTCTTCCATCAAATCGTACATATATACCATGCATCGTATTCTTCATTATAATAGGTATTAGTGTTTCTCTTATGTGCGAATTTTTCGTAAGTACAGAAAATATCCATCCCCTCCTTACCATTTGTATCTATAACAACGCAATTAGCTTGATTATTCGTAATGTGATCCAAATGTCTATTATTCCAAGAATTATAATCCATATATTGACTTTTGGCATTCCCAAATAAAGTCAATTTCGGATTTAAAACATCCAAGTAGTCCTCGTTTCCTCCAGTCTTTCTTCCATGATGTGGTGCTATTAGTAAATCTACATTTTCGACATCTTTTTTATGATTTTCTAAAATATAATCCCATGTCTTTCCAGCCGAATCACCAGAAAAGACTATCTTTTTCCCATTTCCCGCTCGATACAGTATAACATAAGAACAGTCATTATAATCTTCCGTTTCATTTGCCTCTTCTACTAATTCTTTAGTCGGTGCCAAAATATATAACCCATCTGCTCCAGAACTGCCATCCTCATTTCTATTGTAAAATTCTCCTTTACTCCCAGCATACAGATGTAATACTTTAGGGCTCTTTTCTGATGTTCTAACTTCTTGATAAAATTTCCAATCTTCTACTTTATAGTTTCCCCAGTCACTATTTGTATCCATCTCTTTTGTATTATTAGTATCCCAAAAGTTAGTAACTTCAAAATTCAAAAACAACTCTGCTATTCCATCCATATGATCCATATCTGGATGCGTTAAGATGAAACGAAATATGTTCTTAACTTCATATTTCTTCAAATAATTTATCGGATTGACCGGATAATTCTTTTGTTGATGATTGCCAGATGAGTTTTCATACATTACTGACATATCCTCCTCATCCTTAGAATTTCCATTCGAAACATCAATCACTGTATTATGTCCTGATGGATGCTTTACCCAAATGCAATCTCCCTCTCTTACGTTCATAAAATGCACAATACCCATCTATTCTTTGTCCCCTTCCGCAACTATATATTCTTGAATCCTTTCTCTTATATAATCTGTTTGTTTTTTATAACTCATGATAAATAGAAGCATGCCGCCAAGCAAAAACAGTATATCCTCTATAAGTCCGATTCCTCCCACAAATTTATAGATATATGTAGATATTACTTCATACAACTTTATTACTAATACACACATAAAAACACTAATCATTGTACGATACACATTATTTGTCTCATTGAGTATTTTTATAAAAGATTGTTTTTCCGATACTCTACTATATTCTTCATACGGAGCACGTTTTATGTATTTTTCTTTCAACCTACTTCTTTTGTTTTTTAATGTAATCTTTAACAACAAGCTTTCAATTACTATTGATCCTACACGGCTAATAATCAATCCCCAAAAGTAGTATATAAATATGTTTTCCCAATTACTCCCCGTGTCCAACTCATAACCAGTAAAGAATTTAACCATATAACAAAAAATTATTCCCGGCAAAAAATTATTTAAAATATTATAAGATGAGACTTTTTCCAACATACTTTTCCCTATTTCTTCCATAACCTATATCCTTTCTATTACATCAAATTCCATATAATTCAGACACCTTATCAAAAGATAATTGTAATGCCGTTTCAAATCCTTTCTTACGATTTTTAAACATTAATCTATCTGATTTAGAAGTCATAAATCCAAAAGTTCCTAAATCTCTTAAAGTGTTTGTATTTCGAAAAATATGGTCACTCGTTAATACAATTTCTTGCTTCGCATACCAAAGCTTTATATTCTTGTTTTTCCCCTTCAAGAGCCACAATATGTCTGTATCAAGATTTTCTCTATATACACATGTATTAGCAGCTAAGAAATCTACCTTCGAAACCATTCCTGTTCTGCATATTTCTACAACTTCATAATTATGTGCGGTAATATATATTCCATTTAAGTTGTCAACCGTATTACATAACAAAAACGGCGTTCCGCCATCATGAAACTTTACACATTTCCAAGGAGTAGGCACCACTCCTGTTATGTCATTAATAAACTTAAGTCGTGCAATCCTATTCTCTCCGGTTCCAATAATATCAGGATCTGTACTAAGTAAAAAATACACCTAAACGCACTCCTTTTGTAGTTGCTGAAGCCGCCGTTGATTGCATAGGTAATGAAACTACGCCATTCAACGTATTATAAGCAGTTTTATAATTTTCTTCTTTCATGTGATCTACCAATTCACCTGAACCACCACTAGTTTTTCCGCTTCCAGTATTATCCGATATCAAGTATTCCTTGCTATAAGATTCATCTCCTAAACAGTCAAGGATTTCCACCCCATCCTTATACTGACCATGATGCGGAAATTGTATTACATCATAGGAATTCAAATTTTTCAAATACTGAGGTGCTGCATCTCCACAAAGCAAGACCTTATTTTGGTTGTCTAAAGTAAATTTCAATTGTACACTTGCAGCATTCATTATGGTTTCACCATTTATTGTACCGGTTCCATCCTCTTCGATCGCCTTAGCAACAACTTCTACAAATTCGTCTTCTAATGGTCCGACAATTTCTGCTGTTGCCAAAGTAACTCCTTTGATTGCATCTTTAACGTAAAAGCCATATTCTTGCGCTTTTTCTACAACCACTGCAATATTACTAAATATTTCTAAAATATGATCACATATAGATTTTTTATTTCTACGACCGTCGTCCAGTAATCTTTCTACTTCGGACGCATGTTTCAAGTATAAAGAGGTATAAAGTGTCGTTTCATACCCTTCACTTGCAAGATAATCCATCAGCGGAATAATTCCATCAGTGTGATCTGAATCGTTGTGAGAAACAACTATATGAACTTCTTTAACCGAAGTATTGTTTCTCAAAAAATCTTCTACTGCTTCTGCATGATTATCATGACCACAATCATACACAATTAACTGTGTAGAATTACTTATCATGATACAATCCCCGAAGCGAGTGTCCGTGTCGCCATTATAATGGCTTAATGCTTTTAATTTCATAAAAAAAAGCCTCCTTAAATTAATTATTGTAACTTAAAGAAAGCCGATTTCCGCACATACGTTCCGATTGTCAAATTATCTCTATTTGGTTATAATAACTGTGCGAATAGTGTTTATAACACATAGAGAGCCGTTCGAAATGTATAGTTTTGATCGGTTTTCTTTTTTATTTCTGTATTTTTTCAAGTACTGCCTTTAATATTTCGGCATCTGTTGCAGCAATCCCCGTTTCTTCTAGTTCTTTTGCTGTATCAAGTATTAATTTTTTTATTTTCTCTTCCTTTTGTTCCTGCGCTTTTATCCTTCTGTTAATTAACTGTTCCCTTCTTCTCATAAACGCTTCATAATCCGTCTTTTCATATGATGTTGGATTTTTAAGCAACGAATCAAACACTCTGTAGTATTGAGCAAAATATGGAATCTGGTCATCGCTAACACTATCATCCATTTCACTTCTGTTAAGATATGTAAAATACTCTGCAAGCGTTTCAAAAATAACATTTTGCCTGTAACTGGTTATAAGCATATCAATAAAAGCATACACAGATTGATTCCAATCTCCTTGAGACATATCTTGAAACATTCTATCCTTTAATCTGGATACCATATCTGCTGCTCCAGCATCCAATTTTTCTGTCCCTAATCTTTCATCTCTATCCAACAGACTCTTTAAACGCTTAAGTGTTTCTTGGAATGCATCTACTTCCAATTCCTCGCCAAATAAATCATCAAATATTATCTGATATCGTTCTCTCGGAATTGTTTCTCCATTTTCATATGCCGCAATATAAGCATCTAACGTTGGTCTTGAAAGCTTTATCTCATTAGCAAATTCTTGCTTCGATATACCAATCGCTTTCAGGTATTCTTTTATATTATTCATATTACTATTACAAACATCTCTTAATAGATGCTTGCCCCCTTGTGTATTATTATTTCAACACCAATATTTAGATGTGATACTTTCCTTGTACTCATATATTACCTCTGCATTTTGTAAATGTCAAATACTTTTTTACTTTACATTTTACATTTTTCTTTTTATCCATAATATTTTTCGGCACCGTTTTGGCACCATTCACCCTCATATTCACTATATCTTCACGTAAAAAGGCTCCCGAGAAAACTCTCGGGAGCCTTGATTTTACTGTATTTGAGTAGGATTACTCGATGATTGAAGCAACACGGCCTGATCCTACTGTACGTCCACCCTCAGGTATCACAGTATGTCAACTTGAAAGTGTTAGTCTTAGTGAAAAATCATTTTCATGGAATAAAATTTACACTTTCTATACACCATACACCAGATTTTTTCACTATATCAAATGATACTGTATCTGAAGAATACGAAAGTCCATCATCTAAAACAGCCGTAAATTCAAAACGTACCCATATTCTCCCCTTTTTAATGCCAAGCAATACAAGCTCTCTCTTTAGAGAAGTAACATACCAATCTTCCATGGGCTTATACATAGACAATTTTTCTTCATTATAATAATTTTCAATAGCCTCTCCTTTTGCAACATTTTCTATGTCTGTCATCAATATTTTTGTACTTTTACAACAAATTATTGTGTATAATACGACAGATACAACCAGACCCACAAAATAATACTTCTTTTTCATCATACATTATTACCTATATACTACAATTACGTCACTAATTGTAACGATATAAACACTTTCATAGTTATCGATTACACCCTTCAGCGAATAATTAAATCTGCGTTTTGTATTCCCTGCAAAATTTATATCTGCACTATTTACTGACGATATAATTGTAGCATGTCCTATACTTCCGTCTTCATGGGGAAAATAAAGCAAATCTCCTTTTTTTACTTTTCCCTCTTTAGCTATCTTTTCAACGTCAGCTTTAGACGATATTGTTATAACTTCTTTACAAAAACCATTATCAGGATTACTAAAATAATCAAATTGGCTTGCTGCTTTCCTCCAAGATAACGAACTATCTATATATTCTGTGGTTGAGTATTCCATATCATAAAAAGGATATACACTATGAATTTCCTCTGATGATTTATAGTACCAACCATCTGTATCTCTTATTCCGCCGTTTCTAAGGCATTGTGAAACAAAGTTTGCGCAATTTGTCCTATAGCTATGATAAACAGGATTTCTTCCATAATTAAAAAAATATCCTAATATAGCTTCTTGTACTATACCCATATCGCTGTCTTTTCCAGCGTATTCCTTTGCATATTCAATTGCATCATTCCTCCTGTATCTATACTTGCTTATCCCTTCATAATAGCCATGAAAAATCAAGACATCATAAAACTCGAAACTACCACTTAGCCTTACCGTTTCAGGTATTCCAAGTATTTCATAATCTGTTTTACCATTATTTAACGTAAACGACTCTCTTGGGTCAGTATATATTATTTGTCCATTTGGAAGCTGCATACCTTCGATTTCATATCTGTCATACAATCCATCACCATCACTATCTGTAAGATCTATATTATTCCACTCACATATGAAACCAAAATTCTGCACTCCAAAAAAAGTTTCCCCTTTGCAGTTACCATCCTTGAAAATATCATTCCAATAACCAAAGCATGGTCCACCTGAATACGGATTATTATTTCTGTATATCATGAGTGCCTTTTCATCAGGATTATCAGGTTGCCCTGGCTTATAGTTTGTATAAGATATCGTTTCACCGGTAACCCATTTACTATAATGTCCTGTAGTATCCTGTTCAGCGCCTATCCAATAACTATTCTTCGTTCCCTCCTCATTCATTAGAGATTCTACTATATACTGTTCTCTCTGAGATGTGATCGTAACAAGATGACCACCTTTGCTTTCGCAATAAGCTTTAGCCTGATCCCAGGTCATACCGGTCTCATAACATTTATATATTGATCCCGTTTCTTTTGATGTTTTACTCTTAGTGCTTTGTTCTATCTCAAGCTTATTGATTCTCGAATTGTTTTCCCAAGTATCAAACCACTTCTTTGAATCAACTATAAGATATGTTGAAAAATGTGTTGTTTTATATGTGATCGTATTATTGTCTTTATCAAGGATTGAATTCTCCAATAAAATATACAGATCGTTATCTTCGTCATACCACATCAGACAAAGGTCGTCTTCATTCGCATCTCCAAGTTCATTTTCATCATATGTAAATACTATTTGAGCATTATCAAATTCAAGCTCTGTTGAGATATCGACAGGTGTACCAATAAGACCTACAACATTACTTGATTGTAAATCTATGTTGTAAGTGCTTATTATAATGACTTCCTCTTCGATATTTCCGGCACAATCAAAACTGACGGATACGTTTGTAACTCCAGGTTTTCTTTCTCCAACTATTGTCTTCTCATACGTCTGTTCTGACACCTCATCTCCATCGATGATACCATCATCATCCGTATCCGGATCGAGCGGATCAAATCCTCTTTTTATATCAACACTGTCAGAAAGCATATCTTCATCTGTGTCCCAAAGAAGCGGATCTGTTTCATATTCGAATAATTCCTCATGATCCGACAGGCCATCTCCATCAGTATCAGAACTCAGACAACTCGTGCCATATCTGACCTCTTCGATATTTGTCAGGCCGTCTTCATCGAAATCCTCATTTCCGTCGGATGTTCCGTTACCATCTGTATCCTGTAATAGATTATCCGTTCCAATAAACAATTCTATCTGATCTGACAATCCATCTCCATCAGTATCATCACTGTTCTTGTCTGTTCCCAGGATGTCTTCATAATAGTTAGGTATGCCGTCATGATCGTTGTCTTCCATATCAACATCTACTCTGTCCATGTTGGCTTCACAACTATTTATGATATCGTATGATTCTACAACTTCCGTCTCGTCCTTTAATACTGTTTTCAGTTTAAGATTGTTGTAACCGATTACCAGACCAAAATCATCTGAGAGCCAGTTTTTCTTCCTTTCGACATTTTCTGTTCTTATAAGATTCTCGTTTGCATCATATAATTCATAAATGAATTCCTTTACGTTATCCTCGCCTTCAAGTGTTCCCGATATATATGTAATCTCATTATTTATAACAATGATTTCTGTCTCATCTATTACTGTATATTCGCTTGTATCTAGTTTTATTATTGTATCTTTTATACTGATGGGATCATCATTTATTCCATCACCATAGCTGTGCAGAAGACACTCTGTTGGTTCATCATCTGATGAACCGTCACTTCCATTAAACCCAAAACTGATATTTCCCTGCGGATTAATATTCCCATTATATCCTTTATTCTTTATAACATAATGATCTCCGTCATGACTTATTATCTCAGCATTCCATATCTCAATGATATCTCTGGCATAATCAAACTCAAGTACCCAGTCTTCTATTGTTTCATCACTGTTATTTGTAATGATCACAGAAGCAGTAAAGCCACTCCTCCAATCAGCTACGACTTCATAACTGACAGCATAGTCTTCTTTATCTGTCTCATGTATTGCACCTGCCAAACTATAACCGCTTGGCACACCTACATAGTCTTCCTGTCCACTGATACCAAACTCTATTGCCTGCCCCGGAGCTATATCCTGATTCCAACCAACATTCTTCACAGTATACTTGTTACTATCATGCGAAGTTATCGATGCATTCCATATATTTGAGATCTCACCTGTATAATCAAATGACAATCCCCAATTATCTATATTGGAATCTGAAGTATTCTCTATTTTGATCAGTGCATTATATCCACCTGACCAGCTATCTGTTACATCAAAATATACTTTGAAGCCTTCTCCCTCATATATATCATTAAGCTGATCAGACACCAGCGTTTCTATCGGATCCTCAACTTCTGTTTCGATGTGTTCTTCATTCTGGATCTCTGTTGCATACACAGGTGTCTGCAGATTGACTGTTGCCATTACAACACACATCAACGTACATAACTTCTTTTTCATAAAACCTCCAACACCCTTATAAAACATAAAAAGAGCGAAGATCATGTTTCTAGCATGATCACGCCCTATTATCTTATAATTCTCTATTATTTGTCCCTTTATAACCCTTCATGCTGTATCTCCCCCACAGAGATCTATTATATCCCACAAATTTAATATATCATCCGCTCTGATCTATTTCAACATTGAATTTCACGCATATAGGCTATGACAAAAACGCCTTCCCATCATGGTATGCTTTCCATACCTCTTGTCTGACTATTCCTATTTGTTTCTTAATTTAACGTTCTGATTTAGTCTACTTTTGAATCAGTTGATTTTTTATATAACTATGATTGTGTTACTCAACAGATAGTCCCGATAACATATTAAACGCTACATGTGGTATTCTATATTCCTTTTTATGTATGAAGTAAGCATGGGTTGCATATATCTTTAACTATGTGAAGCTTCCTTTGCCTAATTGCGCAATTTAAACTATTCTAAAAACAACTTTATATATACCCAAATATTTCCTTTTACCAACAATTTTACATTTTGCAATACCTCTATTAGTATTATTCTCATAACTATTAGGTATAATCTGATATTCTTTATAAGGAATTAGTTTTTCTTCCGAACAAATAACAGTCAAATCATCCTCACTAATAAATATTGGTTGTCCATCACAAAAATCCCTATCCAACATATCAATTTGTAATTGTGCATCCATACATCTTAATACATATATAAGTATCCACACAAACAATATCCAACATGACAAATTCAATGCTCCCCAACCAATAGCATACGATTCTGCTAATAAAGCCAAAAATATACCTATTACATCTTCGGGTATATCATCTAGCAGATGATAGAAACCCACTGTTATTATTGTATTTACAATAAGAAATATGGCAATTATCAAACAATCCTTTATACCCAAAAATTTTTTACATAACGAACGTACTAAAGCTCTGCAACATAACCCAAATGTAATCATTTATTCACCCCTGATTTCAAATATCACTTTTTGTTTTCCACTGTAGAATCCTTTAAGATGTAACTCACAACTTGCAATCCCCAGAGCATTATTATTCTCGTAACTATCGTTGATTATTTCATATTCGCTAAAAGGGATAAGTCTTCCTTCAGAACTTCTAATATTAATTTCTGATTCGCATATAATGACCGGCTCACCAAAATATTTCTTATATATAGGTTCTATGTCAAACATAGTAGATCTTTTCAATATGTAATATACAATTGATAAAAGAATGATCACCCAATACCCTATTGTAGCAACACGTAATACATTATTCTCAGCGATATATATCTCTAATACTTTGATATTTACTCCTTCAATTTTTTTCAAACCAATCAGCATACACATTAAAGAAAACAGACTATTAACAATTACTTCTTCAACGCAGTTTCTGATCCCTATGTACCTTTTCTTTATGATTTTGAAAATAATTGTTATTGAATATATAAAAGAGAAAGGTCTTAACGCCACAATAATCCATGGTAAGTTGAATATTAGTGCCATACACTCCACCCCCATGTCGTTTTATTGTTTCTTATTCTGTAAGTAGCATTTTTACAGCCTGTATAATTTCCTATTCCTCGAACAGTAACTGTAGCTACACCTGTATTTATATTGTTGCAGTAATTCCAATTATCTATTTCATAATCAACACCATACACGAGTGTCTCACCATTCATCTTAACTTTGATATCATCTTCATCAATAGTGATCGGTTTTCCAGTATATGTTTGTTTGGTTATGGATATTGAAGCTGATACTATATTGTTCTTTGTTATCTTGTATTCTCCTGTTGCCTCTCCTGTATAATTTCCTTTCTCCTTTGCCTTAACGATTACTCTTATTACGGTATCTGCCGGGATTATATCATCCTTTCTGACTACAGACTCCGCTAGCCTCAGTTCCTTTTTCTTATTACTGATCACCCAAGTATCTTCTTTGTATCTATATTCAATATCTTTGATGTAGTCACTATACGGCGATAGTATCATACCGTGCTCATCAATCACGGCTATATTCGTTTTATATATGTTCTTTTTATTCTGATATGTCCGGTTTTCTGCAAATACTCTGAATCCAGAAATGTTCTTAGGAGTTATTGAATATGTTCGAGTAATTGTACCGCAATAGTTTCCTCTAAGACATATCTTTAATATAGGAACGTTCCTCGGATTACTTCTATCATTTACCTTTTTATTATTACAGCATAACGTGACATAATCTATGCCATTTTTAAGGATAACTTTGCTACCATCAGAACAATTGAATGATACTGTTACTACAGGCTCCGCTCCGCATTTACTGTACTCAACTTCTTCAGAGTCTAAGGATACTGATAGATTATTGTCAGATGCTCCCGATACATAATATGGAACAATATTGAATGTCTTTTTTATAGAACCAATATATCCATTTATTCCATTGATCGTAAGCGTTGCAGTTCCTATCTTATTATTGTTTGTATAAAATACACTATAATCCCTTCCCTCAACAAGATCATATCTAGTTGCATTTTGATCATAATAGAGTTTTATACCATTTATGGTTGTATTAGCTCCCCCATATGGAACATATTTAGAAATTCCTTCTACTATCGCAGAATTAATAGATCGTCCGACTATATTGAATGATACTTTCCTTTGTCCTTCATAATCTCCAAGTCCGTTAACAGTAATTGTAGCGGCCCCAACTTCAATATTGTTAGTTACGCTGATCTCAAAATCATGAGATAATATAAGCGTATAGTCACCATCAGTTATTGTAATACTCGGAATAATCTCAAGACCTGTATACTGTTGATCAGGAATCTCTGATATGCTTACATCGTCCAGTGAACGCAAATTTTCAGTTACAGTAATCCTTATATCTTTATTTCCTGCAAAATCTCTTCTCCCCGTAAATCTAAGGATATAATCTCCAACATCCTTGATATTATCGATTCTTTCACCGAATGCATGACCGTTTTCATCTGCGTAATAATACTCTACAATATAATCACCGTCATCCAAAACGCTTCCATTCCAGTATAAAGTCGTATTAAATGCAAGAATATCCCCTGTAGCTTTTACAGATATATCATCTGCATGGAAATCTGAACCTGAAATATCGCATGGTAGTATTGTAAATGATAATTGGCTACTTCCCTCATATTCTCCATTTCCTTCAACAATAATCTTAGGAGAATTATCACCGTCAGATGGATTACTTACATGAACGTTATTAATATATGATACTGTGTAATCCGTATTAGCATGAAGTAATTCATCCCCATAATATACGCACACTTCCGGTCTTATCTCTTTTCCAGTATATGTATACGAAACATCATTAGCAATCTCAGCTCGGATTTGCGGTTTTGCTTCTCCAAATACTGCTTTTATTTCTACATTTGCCTTAACAGCAAAGCGATATTCTAACTCTGTTGATACACATTCACCATTTATGTACCATCCTTCAAATTGACCTTTCTCATTAGGTATAGCTATGACTTTTGCATACTCTCCAAGAAGGAACGAGCCGCCTCCCTGTATTTCTCCGTTACCTTCAGAAATAACATCTACCGTATACCATTTTATCCTTGATGAATCAAAGTATTTCCTCTTTGTTACAGTAATATCATTTTCATCTTTTAATACATATTTGCTGGAGTAACTTGATTGAGAGTTATCCACTGTCAATGTATAATCGCAACCTGTCTGAATCGGTACATCTTCGAACACATTAAGTTGATCTACAGACATTTCAGCCATGCCTATTGACATTATGCTGACAGTCATTGTTCCTTCATCTGTTGGCTTTAAAACTACATAATATTTCCCTTGACCTGGGACATATACTATCTTTTGACCATTTTCATCGACATCAGCAACGATTTCCTCATCGATAACCTGTGGTTCATCATCGATGATCTGTTCTATCAATTTCCCTGAATCGTCGTATACTTCAACATCAACAGGACAGTTAATAACAATACCATTAAACATCTTTCTCTTAGAAAGCTCGTATGTTGATACTGAATCCATCCAAGCAAGACATAATTCTGGATAATGTGCCTTTAATAATACTTCCTTTTTATAGTCATTTTTTTCTTTATCATTCTGAATAATAGTTTGTTTCTCACCCAGTTTTTCACCAACTACGTTTTGAACAGCTATTTGCCATGTATCGCCTCTCTCTTTTAAAATATCAATAGAGGGTGTTTCTTCATAGAACGCTTCAGGGGATTCAATAAGTCCAGATAAAGAACTAATTATATTCCATATATTATCTTCCTGTTTTTCGTCATTGTAGACAAACATACCATAATTATTTATATATGGGAGAGAAAAACCAGAAAACCTTGTTAATGTGTTAACTCTGTTATTCATATCTTCATTAACAACTATATGATTGCTCAGTATTTTTGCGTACTCAGCTTTCATAGCATTATTATACGTTTCAAAATCCGAATACTCACAAAGCTTGGAAGGTATGATGTATGTTGTTCCATAACGCCTAAAACTCCATTCCTTCATGTTACCCATAGGTAATTGAGGAACAGGATCCACAGGATTTATAATGTTGTATATTCCACCATAATTAAATGTCTGACATGCTACAGAAAATGCTACTCTAGTTGTTTTAGGACACTCAAAGCAGTATGCATACACGTTGTCTTTTAAATACGTCGTTATAGCTTTTCCTTTTCTAACAACCTTTCCATCTAATGCTCTTGCAGCAGCTATATTTGCCACTGCCCCACCTCGGCTATAACCGGTAAACCAAAGAATAATATTATCATTTAAGTTATCTTCATTGGTTGCTATATATGAATTCAGTCTTTCTACAACTTGATTTGCAGCACTACTAAATCCTGCATGATCTGGCTCATATTCATCTTTGCTTTTTACCTCAAAGTTACTAGCCCATTCTGCTTCATAACCGCCTCCTCTTATCGCAACAAGTATTACAGATGTAGAACTGTCCATTTCGCTATGACTTATTGCTGAACCAATCGAAACTCCACTAGGAACAGGATAATCTGCCACAAAATCTTTGAATCCCATTTTTTCCATTGTATCTTTGATATTGGTTTCTTTTACAGTTCCTGTTCCAAAAGCTGACATTGCTACACGAATAGAAGCTTTTGCAATCGTCTCATTATATGGTATACTGTTCTTACTTTTAAATCCATAATTCCAAAGATTATTGGTTCCCAAGTCATCAAAATCATAATATTCCCATTTATTCTCATAAGACACATAGCCAAATTTCTTATTATCTGACTTATAAACGGTATCTTTTCCCACCTCCGTAACGTATTCTCCAGTTGATTGATTTATCCATTTATAGTTTTTTCCTTGTGGCAAAACAATTCTTATATCGGTTTCATTTCGTATAGCTTGTATTGCGTGATTCTCCTTAAAAACGTCTTCTCCTATTTCAATTACGCTTTTGGGAATTACTACGAGCCCTTTCAACTGATTACACTCACAAAATGCTCCAGCGCCTATCCTCTCTATACCTTCTTCTAAGCACAAGTTATTTACTAAGGTTCCCTCAAAAGCTTTATCCTTTATTTCCTTACAGGTCGATGGAATTGTGAGATTATATAAATCACATTCAAAAAAAGCTTGTTTTCCTATTATTTCTATGCCTTTATTAAACTCAACACTTTCTAAAGAAAAACATTCATAAAATGCTTCGTCACCTATTTCACAAACTGTTGATGAAAATTCTACTTCACTAATGCTTTCACAATTAGCGAAAGCCCCACTTTCTATAATAGTAATACCTTCGGGTATTACCAACCTCCCTTCAATGCTTCTGCATCCGCAGAAAGCTGATTCTTTTATTTCTGTCAAGCTATTAGACAATGTTAATCCCTTTAACCCTGTGCACCTGTAAAATGCCTCAGTTCCTATATATTCAACACTGTCGGGAATAATAAGATTCCCCGTTAGCCTATTACAATCACTAAATGCTCTATCACCTATCCATTTAACCGAAGAAGGAATTCGAATCTGTCCACCGCGTCTATATTCATTTATTTGAGTTTCAAAAGCTCTTTCATCAATTCCAACCACTTCGTATCCATTTATATATTGAGGGATGATTAAATCTCCTTCTTTTAAATCATATCCATAATGTATCGAAGCAGTACCATCACTATAAGTATAGTAAAACAGTTTATATGCACCATTTTCGGTCGTATATTCCCCAGAGCCCACAGCCGTTGATTCAGTGTTTTCATTATATTCACTTGCAATACTGCGTGAAGAGTTCTCCATTTTTGTTTCAAAGTTCTCTTCTAACGATAACTCATCTAAAACATCGTCCTTTTCGACTTCGTCTGCTATTTCTTCTTGTAAATCTAAATCTTCCTGTTGAGATTCATTCACCTCTACAGATTTTTGCTCTTCTATTATTATTTCAGATGTTTCATCAATCCCTTCCGTAATTTCGGTAGCACTAGAATAGTAGCAGTCGTAATAAACATCTATGCAGAATACTGCCACTAACAATACTACTAACATGATTCTTATACCTGTTCTTTTTCTTTGGCTCATCCCTTCTCCTCTCTGTTCCCGTGCACGTCAAAGTAACCAAAGAAAGCGAAAAACATATTTATAACATGCCTTTCGCTTTCTTTTCTTTTATATATAGTAGTTTCTTATCATATCTCCCCCATTGAGCATATGCTCAAAATTGCTACATATAAAATATATCATTCACAAATATTGATTTCAACAACAATTTCATTCTAGTTTTTTCAGATATTATCTAATGTAGCAAAAAAATTATTCAATATTTGTGTTACAAACTATATACATAAAGTAAGTGTGGGTTGTGGTAGATATCTTTAAGTGTGCGAAACTCCTCTTTCCCACTTACTGACTGCTTTGTCTGTTACCTGTAATTTTGCAGCCAGATCTTTCTGTGTCATATTTTGTTTTTTTCGTCTTTCAGCTACAAAGCAACCGAATTTGTATGCATCCATTTTTTCACCTCCGATTGCACATTACAGCGTTTTTATACACAAAACAACCGACGGATAGTTTACCTTCGAAACTCCTTTAAAATCACTGAATTCTATGATTAGTTTACAGTAAATCTGATCCCACGGAAGATATCTATACAGGAAGCCCTGCACTATCTGCCTAAACTGCGTCTGTAATATACGTTAAACAGACAATAGTCTTTTAAACAAATTGGGGTATGATATGTTAAATCTTTGGGATATCTTTCCCTTCTTTAACAATAATATCAAACAATATAATAATCCTTCGTCAATTTTGATTCTTTAATGTTTTAAATATCTTGAATCCGTCAATAAAAGCAGCTCTTCTCTGGTTCACCGTTCAAATACAATGTCCAGACATTTTCTCCGTCAAAGCACCATAGATGATAAGTGTAATCCTCTGATACACCTTTCTCAAAGTATTCCTCTTTCACTTCACCGTTATTGGTTATGACAGCATACCCATCTGCCCAAGAGTTAACAGAATTTCCTGTAATGGTACCATACTGTCCCTGTGAATACATATACCCTTCATAGGAACCGTTAAATATGTAATCCGAACACTCTGAAATATAAATATTTGATATTATTGGAGTGCCATTGTAATACCTAGTGAAAAAACAGTACCCCCTTCCATTCTCTGGTATAAGAGCAAATTGAAGTTCTCTCCCTCCATCAGATGGAACATCGTTTTTTATACCGAATTTGAAATCTTTATAATATATAAAATATCCGCTTTGGGAACCACCATTATCCTGATAGATGGCATACTCAGCTATACGATCATATATCCTGCTTGCATAATCCTTAAAGTCTTTTTTGCACTCAAGTGTGGTAAGTATAGCCTTTTCATCGTTAGATTTTAAAAGCTCAATCAACAAATCCATCTCATTACTAAATTCATCACTGTAGTCATATTCATAATAAGGCATATGGATCAGTCCATCCACTTCAGTTTCCGCAATCTTTAAGACTGCCGTTGATCCATCCGTAGTTTCATTGACCGGTGTATTGAGAAGTGCATTTATTTCTTTCACTGTTTTGCTTGGATCACTTAGTTCCTCACCTGTTACGGTCACACTTTCACCGGCATTTATCAGATGCTGCTTTGATAAATCCTCTCCGTAATTAACTGCTACCGTACCTTCTATTACATTTACACTTAAAACATCTTCTTCCCTGTCATAAACAACCTCAAATGTAGTTCCACGTACACTTAAAACAGCATTTGGAGTCAATACTTCAAATGTGGAATCCTCGTTAAGCTTATTCTCAATCTCAAACAGTGCTTCTCCATAAGACAGATCAACAGTAACTTTACCACTCTCATTCGTGCCGGTAGCATTTATACTAAGTCTTGTGTTTTCCTTTACTCCAAGATGTTTATCGTTATCAACAAACAACGATGCAAAGGAATCCTGCATCGTTTCTATCATATCTTGGGGAATGAGCATTACTCCTTTGTACGGCTCTAGCGTTTTACCCTGTCTTGTTAAGCTTACAGCGCCTTCATATTCCTCCAGTTTTACGGAACGATATCTGGGCTTAAAATGCATATATGCAAATACTGCTATGCAAATGAGTAGCAGCGTTCCTATTAATATAGTCAGATATTTCTTATAATTCTTCATATTTTTCTATTCTTACGGCATCTGTTTTGAATATCTTTCCCTTCACTCTGTTTTATCAAAGTGATGTCTGCTCCTTTATATGATCTAAAAATCCAAGTTTTCTGGCTAATACATATCATAGTCTTCAAACCACTCCAAAACCGCAGCCTTAAATCCCTTTTTAGAATATTCTTCAGCTACCGTGTCAGCCTTTTCAACACTTTGAAATACCCTAGCTTGAAGAGAGTCTTTTTCATTCATTAAGATGTGTGATTGCAACGAACGTCCCCAGCTTGGGACCATATAATCCAATTTACGATCAAGCGCTATTACAAAACACGGCGATCTGTATCGTGAATACTTTCCAACTTCATTCAGATAATCATTATTTTGCCAGATCCTTTTCCCGTCTATAAATATGGAATATCTTTGATATACGATAATCACATATCTTCCGGCAGGAAAGTTCATGGCCCATTCACGACAGAACTCATGTCTTTCCATGTATTCTGAAAATCTGTCATTTGCTTCAGCAATATAATTGCCCGAAGCCGTTTCACTTTTGAATAGCAGATCAACATTTTCACACTTAAAAATCGTGTCAAGATCCATAAAAACCCAACCTCATTTGTTCAATCTATGATTTCAAAGCACATATGATCAAAACAGCTATGGCGCCGGTCTTGCCTTTTTTGAATCCGCATCTATGAAAACATAGGAATTCATATAATCCTCATATTCCTGCATAGTGATCTTTTGTCCGTTATATGTGAAATCACTGTTCTCATCATATACATCTTCTTCAGAATCCCAGTATTCGGCATTGATGGTTATTGTCTCTATGACATTTCCGTTCTGGTCATATCTTGTAAGTGTCAGCAGTTTCCT
>Ga0310694_10000299_pt1 | contig 68217 bp, 41 predicted proteins | sample 174DNAGHGhighgp2_FD_203884 | JGI IMG/M metagenome (GOLD analysis project Ga0310694, IMG submission 203884) | Sheep rumen microbial communities from Palmerston North, Manawatu-Wanganui, New Zealand - 1742 DNA GHGhigh gp2 (v2) (version 2) | ecosystem: Host-associated > Mammals > Digestive system...
AAATGTTAGAATTCAAAAAGTACAGCTCCATCGAGAATTCCTTCAACAGAGAGTTCATGGAGCGCATCGTGGCAGAGATGCCAACCGATTTGGAATATGTGGTACAGGAAAAGGTACATGGTGCCAATACCAGTTTCCTCTGCGACGGAGAGAAAGTAAGGTTTGCAAAGCGTACCTCCTTGCTGGAAGCGGAGGAGATGTTCTACGACTATCCCGAGTTGCTTGAAAGGTACAAAGACAAAGTCTTGGCCCTTGTCAAGGATGTTCTCAGCAGATATGAGGACGTGAGGAGCGTCAATGTCTTCGGTGAGATGTTTGGTGGGACCTATCCCCACAAGGATGTTCAGCCAAACCGCAAGTTGTCTCTCATCCAAAAGGGTGTATGCTACACTCCTGAGCATGAGTTCTATGGCTTTGACATCTATGTCATCAACGAGGATGGCGGTAGGTATCTGCCTGTAGATGAAGTAAACGAGTTTTTCGACAAGCACGGATTCTTCTATGCCAGGACTCTGTTCAAGGGCACTCTCGGTGAATGTCTCAAATACCCTAACGCTTTCCAGAGCAAGATTGCTGAATGGCTTGGTTTCCCTGCCATCGAAGACAATATCTGCGAGGGTATCGTGATAAGACCTGTTGTTCCCATGTACCTGAGAAATGGAAGTAGGGTGCTCATCAAGAGCAAGAACGAGCGTTTTGCCGAAAAGAAGAGCGTGAAGAAACGCAACAAGCTCTTTGCCGAACCTGTTCCTTACAGCGAAGCCTTGAAGGCACTCATCCCTGAGGTGGAGGCATACGTTACCGAACAGCGTTTGGCAAATGTGGTGAGCCACATCGGTGAAGTATATGTGCCTAAAGACTTCGGTAAGATTATGGGGCTGTTCTCTAAGGATGTACTCGAGGATTTCCTGAAAGAACATGGCGGTGAGTATGGTTGCCTTGAAAAGAGCGAACAGAAGTTGCTCAACAAGGAACTGAACAAACTTTCCACTGAGATGGTGAAGAAGGTCTATATGGGCCAGGCTTACATACTCGATTAATTAACAGACTCTCTCCGTGCTCCAGATGGGGCATGGAGAGAATAATACAAAGAAGAAAATGAATTTCAAGTTTAATGCAGAACATACGTTCTTTACATCAGATACGCATTTCAATCATGCGAACATTATCAAGTTTTGCAATCGTCCATTCAAGGACGTAGAGCAGATGAACGAGGTGATGATAGCAAACTGGAACAGCGTGATAGGTAAAGATGATACAGTTTTCCACTTGGGCGATTTCTGTCTGGGTGGTGCGGCAGAATGGACAAAGATACTCGACCGTCTGAATGGCAAAATTTATCTAATCATGGGTAACCACGATTTGAAGAATATTCGACAAGGATTCATCAGTCGCTTTGAGCATGTAGCCATGCAGATGCACATCGAAGTCGGCAAGCAGAGAATATACCTCTGTCACTATCCTTTCCTTTGTTTTGAAGGCAGTTACAAGGATGTCTGGCAGTTGTTCGGTCATGTCCATACCCGAAGGAATAACACAGGAAATGACGCGGAGAGGCTCCAGTTCCTCTATCCGACCCAGTATGATGTGGGAGTGGACAACAATGGCTTTGCTCCAGTGTCATTTGGGCAAGTAAAGAGAATTATAAATAAGCAAACTGAACAAACAAAAGTAGTAAAACAATGAAACACATACCTGTATTGAGGTACAATGATCTCAGAGATCTGATGTACCTAACCCATGAACACCACTTGAACGGTGTGGTAGTAGACGATGCGGCACTTGAAGTGATGCTCCGTATTGAGAAGACCATGCAGCGACTGGAGGAAATGGGTGATGATGAGCAACGGTGGCTCTGGATAGAACTCAAGGCACCAGGCAAGCGTAATCGTATGGAAACTGCTGATGCTAACGGGAATTACTGGTACCAGGTGTTTACGGCTAACTATAAGGGTTTCCACTACATGATAATCAGAAACCGCCAGTGGAGATATATTGACCTTAGGAGTGCAAGTTACATTGGGGGAGAACGAAGACCTGATGTCTGGCATGGGAATGTGTCGAAGTCTCTACTGAAGCTTGAGAAGCATATCACCGTCTTGGTAGATAGCATCTGTGAGAATGCTGACGAATACAATGCCTATGTCGAGAAGAGTCTGCCTTACTCTAAGCGGGATGGAATCATCAAGCGTGCTGACTTGAATCGCATCTGTCCTGTTTACAGGATGTTTAATAATCCCGCGCGAGTGGTGGATATTGTAAAGAAGAGTAATAGTTTGCCCCTGTGGTCAGCTGATAAAATGACGCTCAGAATCTACATACACGTCTGGCGTATTCTTTATGAAGCATATAGGACGCAGGATCGCTATCGTCCTGAACCTAAGTCTGATTTCGCCAATAAGTCTGATGAAGAAGTATTTGTGAGGTACAACAGCAAGGGACGTGAGATAAAAGGTTTGGACCTCGACAGCGAGCAGGACTATCAAAAATGGTATGATGACAACAGTTCATATCACTGCATGGATGTTGCCTACGCAAGAATCCACCTTCATGCACGTAGGAAGACGAACCGCTGGGGCAATGAGAATGTTCCTGTAGCCGACGGGCAATGGTATTTCTCCTTGGGATTTTGCGTTTATGGCTATTCAAATGATGTAGTCAACATGCTCGAAATACTGTGCGATGAGGGAATAGGTGTCGTATGTGACGAGACCGCAAGGCTCCTCCGAATCGCAGAAGAGACTGACTATGTCGGCATAACTCCCGGTGCCAACAAGTACTCGTATGATGAGAAGGTAGGAAACGAGATAACACTCCCTTGTGTGGATGAAGATATTACGGCTCAGCAAGTGGCCGATGTGATAGATGCCACGGAATGGGAACCTGTTAGAAAAGTTAAACCAATTAATGAACAAAGGCAATGAGAATACAATACATGAGTGACCTGCATATGGAGTTCGCAGAGAACAGCAGGTACATCAAACATAATGAGTTTCCAGTTACAGGTGAAGTGCTTGTGTTGGCAGGTGATACGTTCTACCTGAACAATACGGTTGCTCCGCTCAGTAAATTCTGGAAGTGGGCATCGGCCAACTATCGTCAGGTTCTGATAGTCCCAGGCAACCATGAGTATTACCAGTTTTGCGATGTGATGGAGCGTGGATTGCAATGGAAATGGATGCTCAAAGACAATGTGGGCATCTATCAGAACCAGGTAGTTCGGATTGACAACACTGATTTCGTCCTGAGTACTTTGTGGTCAAACATTCCAGCACAGGATGAGTATTTCGTTTGGAAAGGATTGAATGATTTCCGTCAGACTAAATACAAAGGAAAGCTCATCCAGGTGAATGAGTATAACCAACTGCACCAGTTCTGTTTGGACTTCATCAGGAAAAGTGTGGCAGAGAGTACGGCTGAAAAAATCGTTGTGGTTACCCACCATTTGCCTACACGGCAGGTGGTGGCACCACAGCATTTAGACTCGCTCATCAACAGTGCCTTCGCTACGGAATTGGGGGACTTCATATCCAACAGCCGTATCGATGTATGGATATATGGTCATTCCCATACCAATATAGATGCTACTATTGGCAAGACGAAAATCGTCAGCAACCAATTGGGGTATGTCTTCAATGATGAGCATCTTTCGAACGGATTTGAGTGTGGCAAAGTAATAGAATTGTAGAAAAGAAGAATGATTATTGTAACGAATATTAAGAAAGGAATTTATCATGAGTGGAGGTGCATTTGATTACAAACAACACTTCATTGAGTATATGGCCGATGAGATAGAGCAAAAAATATTGAACTCTGGTCGCAAAATCCCCCAGGAAGTCTTAAAAAGGGACCCCTGGATTGGTTATTGGGACGATGATTTTAATGTTCCAAGATATTATCCCCAATACAACCGTAAGACGATAGATATAATGAAAAGAGCTGTCTACGTTTTGAGGATGGCTTATATCTATGCCCAACGTGTAGATTGGATGCTTTCTATGATGGTGAAGATAGTCTTGTTGAACGCTTGGAGAAGGAACTTGAAGAGCTCAAGAAAAAGTATCCCAGCGGTAAGTTTACATTCAAGAAGAAAAGAGTTCGGTATGATGATGACTACGGAGGCTTCCGTGAAATGCCGGATGAGTAAATGAATTATAAAAACAAATAAAGATGAATCGAAATAATAAACAAGGTAATAAGTATTGGTACATACAGAAAGATGTAGATTGTTTTCTGCACAGTTTTCATTATGAACCGTTTAATAGCAATACAAACAAATTATGGACTCTTTAAATTATAAATACATTCATGCCAGTAAACAAAAACGCATTATTGCGTTACAAGATAATAGACAGATGCCTACGCAACAGATACAGAAGATGGACGATAGAGGACCTGGTTGATGAAGTTTCTGAAGCGCTGTACGACATGGAAGGTATCCGCAAAGGCATCTCTTTGAGAACTGTTCAGAACGATATTCAGATTATGCGTTCTGACAAGCTCGGATACAATGCGCCCATTGAGGTATATGATCAGAAGTACTACAGGTACGCTGATCAGAACTACTCTATTACTGAGTTGCCCCTGACAGCTGAGGACTTCAATCTTATTACTAAAGCTGTGAAAATGTTGGAAACGACAGGGGACAAACCAGAGTTTCAGCAAATGGGTAGAATACTCGCAAGGGTTAAGAAAAGGCTGACGGCAATTCTTAACTATGGATAAAGTAAAGACTCCAGTTCCTTTTATCGGCAACTGGAGTCTTTATTTGTTGAGTGAGGAATCGGATTCGAACCTTCGGAGCCTTGCAGCTCGGCACGTTAGCAGTGTGCTGGTTTCGACCGCTCACCCATACTTCCATTGGATTTCGGGTGCAAAGGTACAATGCCACTCTGCAGCCTTTCTGCGTAACAAGAAAAAGTTACAAAAAAATGATTATTGACAAATTAGCTTTTCCCATAAGTACAAAGCATAAATGCCCAAATGATTTACTGATAACAAGTAATCATTCGGACATTCTTATGTAAATCTTGGAAAAATGTATAAAAAGAGGCAAAAACACCTTGGAAAAGTGTAATTGCATCATTTAAATCCCAACGTTGCACGTCGATAGTTGTACGAAAGCCAGTAGCTGCGTTTTAATGGGTCTGACAGGAAGGAACGGTTGATTAATTCTTTGGCCAACGGATGTTCCTTGGCAAAGAAATCCAATTCCCGTTTCACCAATCTTGCAGTCATACCAATGCGATGACCGAACTCCTCGAAGTCCTTACGGCCAACAGTTCTTGTATCAGATAGTTGCATGCCTTCTTTGAACAATCCTTTATCAAGAGCGAATATACGTGGCATGCTCAAATGCAGACTGGTATTGATGAGGTCGTAGGCAGGGGTGAGGTGATATTCACCATCGCCTCGGTTGATAAGTGAGAAGTTCTTCAGGTGGGCATCATCATTCAGAGTAAGATAGTTAAACACAACAATGCGGAAGAACTTTAGGATTTCAACAGGAGCCGCCTTGACGTATTTGCGGATAATGTCTGCACACTCCTCGTAACTCAGATTGCTATACTTGTAATCGCTGCCGCCGTTGGCATTGGTCAATCCTGCAAGTGAGGCAAAATCTTCTTGACTATATTTCTGTCCACCTGGCCCGACATCGAACCGACGGCAAAGATAGGCAGCTTCTCCGTCCTTGAAGAAGCAGATGGAATTTGCTGCCGTTTCTATATGATAGACCTGCGAAGCCAACTGCATGGTCAGATGTTCATTGGCAGGACAATACTTGCGGTCAAGCAAAACATAGGATGAAGGAGCCGGTTTCAAGATGTACGTCCCACGTTCACTTTCGGCAGGCTTTACCAAATGTCCTTCACTATCCAGAACCAAACTCGCCTTAGGTTGCACACCAGAAAGTGAAATGCGGCCTACATTCTTCAGATAGGATTCATTGTCTGCACTATCGTTGTTGGGACTGTCAAAATCAAGACAATGAGAAACCTCTTTCCCGTCGAACAATTGTTTCCGGGCTGCAGGAGAATATGTCTCAAAACCATGCTGCAAGGTGGATGGACAAACTTTGATCTCTATCATATTCACATCGGTTTTATGGTTACGGCTCCAATGGTATCGTGCTGGGCTGTTGCCACCATGATACCGAAATCATCGTTTTCATCGATATGATGCAACATGGATTGCACCTGACGGTTTGAGCCTTCAGACAACATATTATAGAAATAAGGAAAAAGGTGGTTGGAGTGATATGCCTCTTTCCTGACAGGCATTGCCAAGCAAACAGGCTCGCCGTGGTAGTCCTCACCATAAGTGAACACATATTCCCTAGCATCTGTCTCTTGCAATATGCCAGCCTCCATATCGTGAACATAAACTTTACACTGTCTCATAGTCAAGTTGCTTGATGTTAATGTCTATTTGCAGACCCAAAGTATCGAGTATTGTGAGCAAGGTGGCGAGCTGAGGATTACCCTCGCCTCGTTCAATCGCTACAACGGTATTAACAGCTACACTCGCCAGGTCAGCCAATGTTTGTTGGTTGATACCCAATTTTTTTCTTCTTTCCTTGATGGCATTCCCTATTTCCTGTTGTATCATAATCTCAATATATTGCGATTTCGGTGCAAAGATAAGCAATTCTTTTCAAATAATGACACGAATTCTCAATAAAATGCGATTTTGGACATAAGTTACTATGAATAGCCATAATAATACGTAAAAATCACAACGCATTGCGATTTTTATTGTTGTCCCATCATCTTCTTTAAAAGTTCTTTCATCTGTTCAGGAGTAAGGCTATCTATGTCGATAGGTCCTTCTTCCTTTTCGATGTTAAGCAACTTACTATTGTTACGGAATCGGATTTCAAGAGGCTTGTCCATTTTATAAAATCAAAAACATTAACGGAAACGAGCTTCTAAACGTATAAATCTATAATAGCCGTGAAATACGGTTTCCCAACTTCCCTCGGCTTCCAATTCTTTTATTCGTTCAAGAAGCTGCTGACGTTCTATTAACCACTCATGTTGCTGCATAGATTCTTTAATTGCCACAATATGGATATTGTGCCTTAAAGCCCAGTAAGGTCAAACTTATATACTTTCTCTTCTGCCTGGGTTTGTTCGAAAAAGGTTATCATGTAGATGGGATAGTAAATAACTCTCCCCTTTGTCTGGACATTCTCTTGACAGAACACATAAGCCATTGGTACAGCATATTCTTCATTCTCCATCACGTTAGAAAGTGCATTATGCCGTTCATAGTCCTTACCTGACTTGACCTCTATCGGCAGCATGTTACCAGCATACTCTACCACAAAGTCCAACTCTCCTTGTTTCTTGCTGTTGAAATAGTAAAGTGAATGTTGCTGTGCTTCAGAGAAACCATGAGCATACAGTTCTTGGGCAACAAGGTTTTCAAAAACAGAGCCAAAGTTGATGTTTGGATTCGGACTGAGCAATCTGGCTTGTATGTTTCCCCCGTACATAGCAGCAAGCAACCCTACATCGTTGAGAAAGAGTTTGAACAGATTTCGCTGCTTGTTCAATAGCAAAGGTACTCGTGGCTCCTCGACATTGTATGCAGGGATAGCCACCCCCGCATCCCTTAGCCATAAAAAACTGTCCTCGTATTTGCTGAATCGTGCCTTTTCGTTCAGCTCTTTGAGGATAAAGCGTTTGTTTTTTGCATTCAGTTCAGAGGGTATTAGGTCGTAGATTTCTTCTATCTGCAACTTATGGTCATGGTCGTATTGGGTGATATCCCTCTTGTAGGTGCGAATGATTCCGCGCTGTTCTTCATACACTCTGCGGAGATTGTTAGTGTCAAGGTACTTTTGAACAGCCGCGGGCATTCCACCGACGATAAGATATAGACGAATGGCCTCCAACATTCTCTTGTGAATAAATTCATCAACAGGTCTCTTCTCCTCAAAACACGTTCGCAAATGGCTAATGACATCTATGCCAATACCAATTGCCTCAAAGAACTCCATCAGGTCAAGAGGATACATTTCTATCTCATCCATGTACCCCACGGGGACACTACGCAGGTCATCCAACTCAACACCAAGTAAAGAGCCACTCATCACATACTTGTAACTGCCCTCGTCCACAAGGAACTTGATTGCTGTTACTATCTCCTTGCACTCCTGTACTTCATCGAAGAAAATCAATGTTTTCCCGGGAACCAATGGCTTTTTAGTGAAGGCAGACAGTCGCAAAAGCAAATCTTTTGCTCCCTTCTGCTCACTGAACAGTTCAATGGCATCGGGCTGTTCTACGAAATTGATTTCAACAACATTGTCAAAACACTCCTTACCGACCTTCCTAATGGAAAAGGTCTTGCCAACTTGTCTGGCTCCTGTTACCAACAGAGAACGCCTGTCGTTGAGTATAAAGTTGCGTATTAGCTCGTCAGCTTTGCGTTTTACCATATCAAATAAACTTTGTGGGTACAAAGGTACAATTTTTCGCTTAAACACAAGCATGGATTGCAAATAAATTACACTTTTCCAAGGCAATTTAATGTATTTTATTACACTTTTCCAAGGCTGTAATAGTATAGAATATACATTTATCCAAGATTAGGATGGCTTTTTCAGCCGTATGGCCTTCACATTGTGGGCTACATGAATAGTTTTCCGATGGGTTAGTATTTTATTTCTTCCCCTTTAATTAACCCCGACATTACCTGCGATGACCCAACAGGGCCGAGTTCTTAATGGCGACTAGTTGCGGACTTTAGGATATTACATTGGACTTTGGGCTTTAAACCCCGCTCTATAGTTTCTGCACTGCGTGCCTTTGTTCTGCTCTCGTCCTGAAGTTGGTTGGAAGTTTTTTCCTTTGCTAAAAGACCTATGGTCGCTTGCAAGGCAAGAACTCCCTCTATCTACAAGACAAGCGGAGCTTGCAAAAGTTGAGCTATTTAATATAGAAGAGTATAGAAAGGAATCATTATCGGATACTTCACTCCTGCGTTTAGAGTAGGTGCTTCATTTTCAATAGAATTTTTTCTTAAAAAATAGTGAATAACGTCACTCTTGATGCTATCTATCTGTAAATAAATGAGATAGACTATGACGATGTACTCAAAATAACATCACTATAACGTCACTTTTCGTCATTTTCAAGTCAAAAACATGGCATTTCAAGATCTAAAACAGCTTGAAACGCCTTTAAATAAAGGGAGTTTCCGAATAACATCTGCGGTGGAAACTGTCAGTTCCCGCTATGGAAACTGTCAGTTCCCGGCCAGAAACTGACAGTTTCCGCTGTGGGAACCAGTGGAAACTAAGCTGGATGGGAGGGCGATGGAAGGTCTATCAGGAGGCAAAACAGGCTGAAAGAACCACGATAGTGGTCGTGGCAAGTGGTATGACGCTGGCATAAAAGCGTGCTTTTAATGACAGAGCCATAACACTTGTCGCAGATGCTCAGAATGAGCGTCAATCCCACAGAAGGGTTTTTTATGGTTTTTGTCTTCATAAATGAGTCTCCCTGAAAAAGTCGTTTTTTCAGATTGCGCTAAAAAGTGCAGTTACACTTTGCTTGAAACAAAGCAATAATCGTTGCATGTTGTTAGTCGTTTAACCCGTATTTGAAGTTAGATACAAGACAAAAGATGCCAAAAAGAAAGATAAAAATAATGTTAATTACTTTTTCAAGTGGACTCAGTTTATGCTCTTCATCATATTGTGAAGCATCTATACGGTAGAGATTGTGAATATCCCTATGTGTCTGCCTGACACGAACCATATTCCGGTCGGCCAGATAATTATTGATGGCTTCAGGTAGCCCTCCAATAAGTAGATAATACTGAAAACGCTTCAACAGTATGTTGTGAGTGCTTTCTTCCAAAGCCTCTTTTTGAAGAAAACTATTGTAGTGATAAAAAATCATTTTACCAAATAAAAATCCACTTATTCCATATTTTTAAAGCTATTATTTATGACTTATTCCTATTTTTAACATAACAAAACGCCAACTTATTCCGAAATTTTATTTGACCTATACGCCTTTTAATTACTCCTTCTTAAATAAATCGTCTGCCGTTACCTGTTTATTGACTTTCCTCGCGTACATATTATTATTTAGTCCGAATGGGGTAACCTTAGTGAATTCAATTTATGCATCAATTCGCAATCAAGGATGTCCTGAAAATAGCAAATCCTGTATTGATTTTGTAGTTTTTTGCGCTCAAAATGTTTAAAAGTGTAAGTTTTTTATGTTTTTCTTTGGTATTTTAAAAACTATTAAGTAATTTTGCACCTTGTAACAATTCAGAAGGGTCTTTTGCACCCTTTTTGTTCGTTGCTTTTTGCGAACTAATCCGCATCTTGGGACGCTGGTATAAATAACAAAAATACGTACACGTACATAATTAAAATTATATAATGTTAAGCCTTAACAAAAGGAAAAAACAACAAACAATTAATAAACAACAAACAAAAAAACGAGAGAGATTTATGGAAAAAAGACTAATGATGTTTCTGGCTGCCCTCTTCCTTTGTGTAGGAGGAGCTTTGGCGCAGACAAAAGTTAGTGGTACCGTGGTGTCTCAGGACGATGGTCAGCCCGTTATCGGTGCTACTGTTCTGGTTGTGGGAACACAGATCGGTACAGTGACTAATGCCAATGGTCAGTTCTCGCTGACCTGTCCTGCTGGCAAGAACATGCTTCGTATCACTTATGTGGGTATGGAGCCTCTGGAGGTAAGCGCACGTGCAAATATGCGCATCATGCTGACCAGCGACCAAAGAGCCCTCGACGAAGTGATTGTGGTGGCTTATGGTACTCAGAAGAAGTCGGCATTTACCGGTTCTGCAGCTGTGATTAATAGCGACGAGATTGGTAAGGTCCAGGTGACCAACGCCGTTGACGCTCTGAAGGGTAAGGCTTCTGGTGTGCAGATCAACACTGCTTCTGGTCAGCCCGGTTCTACGCCTACCGTTCGCATCCGTGGTATCAACTCTATCAATGCAGGCAATTCTCCTTTGTATGTGGTTGACGGTTCGCCCTTTGACGGTGACCTGAATACCATCAACCCTATTGATATTGAGTCGATGACGGTGCTGAAGGATGCTGCTTCTACTTCTCTTTATGGTGCACGTGGTGGTAACGGTGTCATCCTGATTACCACGAAGAGTGCCAAGAAGGGTAGGGATGCCACTATCACTTTCGATGCCAAGTGGGGTTCTAACCAGCGTGCCACTCCCGACTACGAGATGATTTCCAGCCCTGCCAAGTACTACGAGATGTGGTACAAGGGACTATACAACTATGCACAGGACACATGGGGCTACGACAACAACCAGGCTTGGAGTTGGGCAAACAACAACCTGACTGCCTATAATGACTACGGTCTGTCGTACAATGTTTACACCATTCCTGAGGGTCAGGCCATGATTGGTCAGAACGGCAAACTCAATCCTTTTGCCACTTTGGGACGTGTTTACACCTATAATGGCGAGGAGTTTATGCTGATGCCCGATAACTGGATGAACGAGACTTATCATAACAGCATGCGTCAGGAGTATACTGTCAGTGCTACTGGTAGCACAGATCGTTCAAACTTCTATCTGTCAGCCAACTACCTGAAGAACGAAGGTATCACAGATGCTTCTGACTATACCCGTTTCACTGGTCGTCTGAAGGCGGACTACCAGCTGAAGCCCTGGCTGAAGGCCGGTGCCAACATCAACTATGCCCACTACGAGCAGAACTCCCTGGATGACGACGGTGAGTCAGGTTCTTCCGGCAATGCCTTCGCCCTGCTTACCATTGCTCCTATCTATCCTATGTACATTCGTGACGGCCAAGGCAATATCCGCTATAACGAGAATGCTCATATCCATGAGTATGACTACGGTGATGCTACCATTAACGGTATGTACCGTCCTTACCTGAGCCAGGCCAACCCCGTTTCTGCCAACAAGCTGGATACACACAACACTTTGGGCAACACCTTTAGTGGCACTGGTGACCTCGAGGCTCGTCTGCCCTTCGGCTTTACGCTGACCAGCATCAATACGTTCTATGTGGACGAATATCGTGGCACCAATGTGACCAATGGTTTCTTCGGCCCCTACGCATCGTCAAAGGGTTCGGTAAGCAAGAGCCACGGTCGTGTGTGGTCCACCAACTTCCAGCAGCGTCTGAACTGGCACAAGACTTTCGATATCCACGATATCGAGGCTATGGTTGCTCATGAGTATTACAAGCAGAAGACCTATTCTCTGAGTGCTTACAAGACCAATATGTTCTCGCCCGACAACAAGGAGCTGCGCGGTGCCGTCATCATGGGTTCTGCCGACTCTTACGATGGAGAGTATAACGATGAGCGTTGGATTGGCCGTGCTCAGTACAACTATGATGAGAAGTATTTCGTTCATGGTTCTGTGACCCGCGAAGCATCTTCACACTTCCATCCCGACCACCGCTGGGGTACCTTCTGGTCGTTCGGTGCCGGTTGGTTGATGAACAAGGAGAGCTTCCTGAAGGATGTGAAGTGGATCGACGAGCTGAAGCTGAAGGCCTCTTACGGTGAGAATGGTAACGATGCTATTGGTTCTTATCAGTATGTTTCTTACTATGATATCGTAAACTCTAACGACAATGTGTCGCTGACTCCTTCTTCACTCGGTAACGAGGAAATCTCATGGGAGAAGGCCACCAAGTTCAATGCCGGTATTGACTTCTCGCTCTTCAACGGACGTCTCTCAGGTAACTTCGAGTACTATCGCAACAAGACCAACGATATGCTGTCTTGGTTCCCCTTGCCCCCCTCATTCGGTTTCACGGGCTACTATGCCAACATTGGTAACGTGGTGAACCACGGCTTCGAGCTGAGCCTGAACGGTGATATTATCCGTACGAAGGATTTGACCTGGTCGGTTTACGCCAATATCACTACTCAGAAGAACAAGATTGACTATTTGCCCGAGGAACGCAAAACCATGGAGGTCGACGGTGTGAGAGGTTACAGCTCTGGCAACTACTTCTATGGTGAGGGTGAGCCTATCTATACCTATCGCCTGTACAAGTATGCAGGTGTCGATAAGACTACTGGTAAGGCTCTTTACTACTACAACGAGTATGAGCGCAATGATGACGGCACGGCCAAGACCGATGCTGATGGCAACAAGATTTACACTGGCGAGCTGGGTACCACCGATGTGGCTACCAATGGTGACTACTACCTCTGTGGCACTGCACTGCCCGATGCCTTTGGTGGCTTCGGAACCAGTCTGGCCTACAAAGGCTTTGACTTGAGTTTTGACTTTACCTATCAGCTGGGTGGTAAGGTGTATGACTCTACATACGCTGAACTCATGAGCTTAGACCGTGGTGATGGTATGCACGTGGATATGTTGAATGCATGGACTGCAGAGAACCCCAACTCAGATGTTCCCCGCATCCAATTCAATGACAAGTATACTGCATATACTTCTGACCGTTTCCTGACCAGTGCTTCTTACCTCTCGCTGCAGAACATCACCATTGGCTACACGCTGCCAAAGAAATACACTTTGGGCTTCGGTGTCCAGAACATCCGTGTATATGGTGTAGCTGACAATATCTGGGTATGGTCAAAGCGTCAGGGACTGGATCCTCGTCAGAGCATCTCTGGAGCCAACACCGGTTCTTACTATGCACCTATCCGCACCATCTCTGGAGGTATCACTGTTACGTTCTAATCACTTGAAACAGATAAAACAGACAAACAATTATGAAAAGATATAATCAAGTAATATTAGGAATTGGAGTTGCTGCAGTCTGCCTCACGTCCTTCACAGGGTGTATCGATGAGACACAGCCCACGAGTATTGCAACCGAGACTCAGGTTGCAGCATCGACTTCAGCCAGCGAGGCACTGGTGATGGCCATGCCTGCCTATTTCAACAAAACCTGGACGCTCTCTTCTGAGCCCCACTACGACTATGGCTATTCTTCCATCATGCACGTTCGCGACGTACTGACTGGCGACCTGGCTGTTGTTTCCAGTGGTTACGACTGGTATTCACCTTGGGCTGAGGCCAGTGGCATTGACGAGAACAAGGCACGTACCCAGTACATTTGGAACTACTACTACCAGTTCATTCAGGCTATCAACAATGCCGTGGGTGGTGTTGACGCAAGTACTGCTACCAGCGACCAGTTGGGCTATCTTGGCACCAGTCTGGCATTCCGTGCGCTGGCCTATCTGGATATGGCTCGTATGTATGAGTTCCTGGAAAACGACAAGGTGAGCAGCGTGAACAAGGACAACCACGACGTGAAGGGTCTGACCGTACCCATTGTGAAAGCTGGTATGGATCAGGATTCTGCCCGCAACAATCCCCGTGCTACCCATGCACAGATGGCTGCATTCATCGAGAACGACCTGAACGAAGCTGAAGAATATGTTGTCAACCTGAAAGATACGAAGGGTCAGGTTCTTCCCGACTTGGCATGTGTCTATGGTCTGAAGGCCCGCCTCTATATGTGGAACGAGGACTATGCTAAGGCTCAGGAGTATGCACGCAAGGCTATCGATGCCAGCACCGTTGCACCTATGACTGCTACACAGTGTCTGAACACGACAACCGGTTTCAATGATGCTTCTGCCTTTATGTGGGCTGCCCAGCAGACCTCTGAGGACGAAAGCGTGCAGACCGGTATCGTGAACTGGACATCATGGATGAGCAATGAGGCTTTCTATGGCTATGCTTCTGCAGGTCCATACGTGATGATTGACAAGAGTATGTACGATCGTATCAGCAACAATGACTTCCGTAAGCTGGAGTTCAAGTGTCCTGACGATTCTCCTCTGGCTTCGCTGATTTCTTACATTGACAAGGACGAGGCAGCCAACTTTCCCACCTACGCTTCTCTGAAGTTCCGTCCGAACCAGGGCAATGGTGATGAGTATCAGGTAGGTTCTGCTGCCGCATACCCCATCATGCGTGTGGAGGAGATGTATTTCATTGAGGCTGAGGCTGCTGCCCATCAGGATCCCGCCAAGGGTAAGGCCCTAGTGGAAGCCTTCATGAAGAACTACCGCGATCCCAACTATGCTTGCAATGAGACGACAAAGGACGACGTTGTCGAGGAGATTGTGTTCCAGAAGCGTGTAGAACTCTGGGGCGAAGGTCAGTCTTTCTATGACATCAAGCGTCTGAACTATTCTGTTACCCGTGGCTACAAAGGCACTAACTTTGCTGATCTGACCCGCTATAACACCAACGGTCGTCCTGCATGGATGAACCTCGTTATCGTGATTACCGAGAAGAACAACAACAAGGCTCTTGATGGTTGGAACAATCCTGATGTGACCAGTGCCTATACGCCTTGGAAGGATCCAGATGAACAATAACCAATCAACAATTCTAAAAGAAATCGCATTATGAAAAGATTATTCAAATATACATTCGCTGTTCTTGCAGGCGTGATGGCAATGACCATCACCTCCTGCACGGAAGAGTACGAATATGATGCACCGTCAACTTCTGCTGCTGCGGTAGGCGGCAACTTCTTCCTTTCCGCAGATGCTACTTCTTTCACTTATTTGCCTACTGACGAGCAGTCTTTCTCGTTTGTGGTGAACCGTGTGGATAGCACCAAAGAAGAGACTGTCACACTGATAAGCAGTAATGCTAAGTTTACTGTGGCTCCCTTGAGTTTTGCCGCTGGTGAGAAGAGCAAGAAGGTGGTGGTGAATTTCGACATCCCCTCTGGCTCTACTGAGGTTACGACTATTGCTGTTGACTCCATTCAGGCATTCATCTATGGTGCTTCGAGGTGTGACTTCAAGGTGACCCGCTTCAAGCAGTATACCGCTACGTTTGTCATGGGAATGTTCCAGGCACAGTACGAGACTCCCGTCTATCAGGTGGGTGATGGAAAGTATATGATTCCTGTGGTTTATGAAACTGATCCCGATTCAGGTAAAGAGTATGCTGTCGGCTATGAAGAGGACATCGTCTTTACTGTCAATGCCAAGAAGCAGGTTTTTGTTGATCCCCATCTGCACGCATGGTACAATAGCAACTACGGTTATGTAGGCATCATCGGTAATGCTGATGAAGATGCCAAGGTTACTGAGACTTCTGCCGTAGGTTCTGGTCTTGCTGGTACTTATGACGCTGAGAACAAGATGATAGAGCTCAACCTGTATCACTTTGTTCCTAATCTTGGTGCATTTGGTACTTTCAAGGACTATCTGGTATTCTCTGAAGAGCTTTAAGCCATATAGGTATAATAGATAGAATAGACCGAGTTGGACGTAAATTCCAACCCGGTCGTTTTTCGGTTTTTAAATATTACTATATGAAGAAGATTCTTTTTTCTCTTTTCTTTATGACTGTCCTGATGCCTGTAAATGCTGCGGAGCGCTCGCAAAGCGTGATGCTGCAGGCTGCCCATGATGTCTTGTTGCCGGCTTTGTCGCGTGGAGATAATATGCCTGACTTGAAGGTGCTCTACATCAATGAGAAGTTGCAAGTCATTGGAGCAGAGGGCTGTGGCTTTGCCGTGATAGCCTCTGATGACCGATACGATGCTGTCATAGGCTATTCTGAAACAGACTATGTGTCAACCCCTGGCAGTGGCCTGGATTGGTTTATTTCCGCGGCTACAGAGTCAATGAAGAGCGGTGTGGACCATGCTCCTGTAGCAGCCTCTTCTGATTATGCCACAAGTGTGTCACCGCTGCTGAAAACAGCCTGGAATCAGTCAAAGCCCTATAATAACCTTTGTCCTACCGACAGCCGCGGCTCTGCCTATCCCACAGGATGTGTGGCCACAGCCTGCTCACAAATCATGAATTATCATAAATACCCTGTACAGGGACAAGGTGAGAAGCAGTACTCTTTCAAACCTGCTGAAGGTGTAGGCTGTATCCTTAGGGCCAACTTTGGTGAGACCATTTATGGATGGGACAAGATGTTGGATAACTATGAGATAATGGCATATACTGACGAACAGGCAAAAGCGGTAGCTACGCTGATGTTGCATTGCGGTGTCGCAGTAGAAATGAACTATACACCCAGTGGTAGCGGTGCATATACGGCAGAGGCTCGTAATGGCCTGATAGATTTCTTCCGCTACAATGAGAACATAGGCTACTTTATCCGCGATTACTATTCACAGAAAGAATGGATGTATATGGTATACAGTGAACTCAGCAAGGGTCGACCTATCTTCTATGCCGGTGTTGATGCTAATGGTGGTGGCGGTCATGCTTTTGTCATCGACGGTTACAACTCAGCCGGACTGGTTCATGTGAACTGGGGATGGGGACATAACGGTGGTAACGGCTATTATCTTATCTCGTTGCTGAATTCTCATAACGGCACCTTCAGTCAAGGTCAGGAGATGCTTTTGGGAATCACCACACCTTCAGAGCCTGTGGAATATACCACTCATGTAGTCAGTGACCATCCTATGTCAGCATCAGTTGTGGCTACTTTCCTCAATGTGGGATTGGGTGCTTCGCTATGGAATATGTTTGGATATGTTTGGAGTGGAGAACTGGGTGTCATCTTGGAGGGTGAGCAGACCTATGTGCTTCAGTCTAAGGCAGTGACAAAAGTACCCAACCGTAAGAATGTGCTCGACTATAACTATATCGATGGTACTATTGGTGGTATGCTCAAGTTACCCAGTGATATTGCCAATGGAAACTATCGTCTCTATATAGGTGTGAAGGATGAGAAGACATCCGACTGGCAGCTGGTCAGACGTCGTTCTGGCGACATCAATAGTTATACGCTGACCATTAATGCTGGTAAAATAAGCAATTTGCAGGCTGTCAGTGATGACACTTGGCAGCGTACGACAACGGCTATACGTACTATAGAGAATGATGTATATTCCAAGAGTGATAAGATCTATACACTCAGCGGTCGCGAGGTGAAGTCGCCCCAAAAGGGCATTTACCTGCGTGGTGGCCGTAAGGTGGTGGTGAAATAATGTAAATTCGTTTGGTGGATTGATAAAGAGTTCGTATCTTTGCAGAAACTAATCATGGCAGGCTTATGATAACGATTGCTAACCCGATTTACGATATTGTGTTCAAGTACCTGATGGAGGATGAACGCATAGCGCGCACCATTCTCTCGGCACTGCTGCAAGAGAATATCATCAAGGTGGAGATCCGTCCGCATGAGTACAGCAACAACAAGCGTGATGCGTTGTCGGTGTTCCGTATTGACTTTGGTGCTACCATCCGGAAGGATGATGGTTCTGAACATCTGATATTGATCGAGTTGCAAAAGACGTGGCTGCCCACCGAGACACTGCGCTTCAGACAGTATCTGGGTGTTCAGTACGAGAATCCTCACAATATAGTCAGTGACAGTGATGACCAGCATGCACTGCCTATGGTGGCTGTCTATCTCTTGGGACATAAGGTGGGCGACATCGAGGAGCCTGTGCTTTATGTGAAGCACCAAACGTACGACTATAGTGGTAAGGTGGTTACAAAGGGATTGCCCAATCCCTTTGTCGATAGCCTGACGCACGACAGCATCATCGTGCAGATACCCCGCCTGCACGGAAAGATCAACAACCGGCTTGACGAGGTGCTGAGCATCTTTGACCAGACACAGAAAGACGAGCAGAACCAGCAGATGCTGAACATTGATGACAGCCAGTATCCTGAGGATGATATAGAGATGCAGCATATCATCCGGCGCCTGCTGATGGCTGCAACCAATGCCGAGATGCGCATGGACATGAATGTCGAGGACGAGTACTTCTCGATCATTGAGAAACGCGACACGGAGATCTTGCAGCGCGACCGGAGAATAGCGGAACAGAACGTAGAGATAGCAGCCAAGGCCAAAGAGCTAAGCCAGAAGGCCAAAGAGCTAAGCCAGAAGGATGAACAGCTGAGGATGTCAGTCAGACTATTGCTTGAATCAGGATTGTCCATAGAGGACATTGCCTCGAAACTGAATATAGATAAAGCTCAGATAGAGGATATGTGAAGTCAAAGCGTATAACCTGCGTGGATGGATAATGACACCAAAAGCTATTTATAGATCAAGGTAGTGATACGCTCAGGGGCGAACAGCTCCTGAGCTGTTTTTTTCAGGTCTTCTGCGGTCAGATTGTCTATATGGCGCATGATGTCGCTCAGGTCGCGCTCCTTTCCCTGATGCAGGAAGTTCTTGGCAAAGTCGAGGGAAAACTGCTCACGGCTGTCACTGGCAATGGCCAGTTGACCCAGAAGCTGCTGTTTGGCATTGCGCAGCTGGGTAGCTGACAGCGGTCGTTCCATCAGTTTGTCGAGCTCGCGACGCACCAACTGACAGCAGCGTTTCACATCGTGCGGGTCACATCCGAAATAGGTACACCAGCAGCCTGTGTCGCCATAGCATACCATACTGCTCTCCACGGTATAGACCAGTCCGTTGCGCTCACGTAGCGATAGGTTCAGGCGGGAGTTGAGTCCGGGACCGCCTATGATATTGTTTAATAGGTATAGAGCCCATCTGCGCTGGTCATCAGCAGCATAGGCCTGCGTTCCCATGATGACATGAGCCTGATGGGTGCCGCGTTGGCGGGTAAAAAGCCCACACCCAACCCCTCCCCATGGGAGGGGGGAGTTTTTAGACTCAAGAGTCCCTTGGGGCTCGTATGACTTCAGAGAGTTGTTGAGGGATGCCTTGAGGCGCTTGAAATCCACGTTGCCGCTGACAAAGAAGATGCTGTTGTCGGGGCGGTAATAGCGGGAAGTGAAGCGGCGGGCATCCTCGCTGGTGTACTGGCGTACCTGCTCGCTGGTTCCCAGAATATTGTGGCCTAAGGGATGTCCTTCAAAGAGGATGTTTTCTATCTCGTCGAAGATGAGTTCTGCGGGGGAGTCTTCATAGCTCTCAATCTCGTCGCATACCACCTCACGCTCTTTCTCCACCTCATGTTGAGGATAGGCACTATGAAACACGATGTCGCAGAGCACATCGACAGCTTTCTGTATATGCTTGGACTGGATGGCACAATAGAAGACGGTGTCCTCTTTGTTCGTGAAGGCATTCAGCTCACCGCCAAGGCCCTCAATGGCATTGATAATCTGAACGGCACTGCGACGCTCGGTACCCTTGAACGACAGATGCTCGCAGAAATGGGCCAGTCCCTCCTCGCCTGGTTGCTCATGGCGTGTGCCGGCTTTGACGGCGATGCCGCAGTACACAACCTGCGAATCTGAAGGCAGGTGGATGATGCGCATCCCGTTTTCTAGTGTAAAAGTATTGTATTTAGTCATTTTCGGTGCAAAGGTACAAAAAAAGTTTAGAGTTTAGAGTTGAAAGTTGAAAGTTTTTCTTATCTTTGCGCCGTTTAAAACAACTAAGGACTAACAATGCGAAAAGTAATAGGAATAGGTGAGACGGTCTTTGACATCATATTCAAGGACGACCAGCCTATAGCGGCAGTGCCGGGTGGGAGTACGTTCAACTGTCTGATATCGCTGGGACGATGCGGTGTCTGGGCATCGTTTATCAGCGAAACGGGCAATGACCGGGTGGGGCAGCATATCCTCCGCTTCTTGGACGAGAACGGTGTTGACAACAAGTCGGTGTCAGTCTATCCGGATTCCAAATCCCCCCTGTCGTTGGCATTCCTCAATGAGCGAAACGATGCCGAGTATATCTTTTATAAAGACCATCCCAAAGACCGTCTGGACTTTGATTTCCCTGAGGTCAATGAGGATGACATCGTGGTGTATGGGTCGTATTACGCCGTGAACCCCGTCATCCGTCCGCAGGTGCTGGGATTCCTGGAGTATGCCAAGTCGCATGGTGCTATTCTCTATTATGACGTTAATTTCCGTGCCTCCCACAAGGATGAGGTAATGAAACTTACGTCAAATATCCTGGAGAATCTGGAGTTGGCAGATATCGTGCGTGGGTCTGCCGAGGACTTCAGTGTGATGTTCCGCAAGACGGATGCCGATGCCATCTACCGCTCCCAGATATCATTCTACACTAAGAAGTTTATCTGTACGAACGGTGCTGAACCAGTGGAACTGCGGGCCGATGGCGGTCTGAAGAAACAGTATCCCATTCTGAAAAGCGATGAGGTGGTGAGTACCATCGGTGCCGGTGATAATTTCAATGCCGGCTTTATTTACGGTATGATGAAATACGGCATCACCCGTGAACAGACGGAGAAAGGTCTCACCGAGAGTCAGTGGGACAAGGTGATTGGCTGTGCCCTGCAGTTCTCGGCCAATGTGTGCAAGAGCCTGAATAACTACGTAGACGAGGAATTTGCGAAAAACTTAAAACATTAAGATATTATGAAACAGATTACAGAAAACATCTATTATGTCGGTGTGAACGACCGCAACAAGACACTGTTCGAGGGCCTGTGGCCCTTGCCCAATGGCGTGAGTTATAATGCCTATCTCGTGGTCGATGAGAAGGTGGCATTGGTGGACACTGTCGAGGTGGACTTCTTTATGCCCTTCCTGGAAAACATCCGTGAGGTGCTGGGCGACCGGCCTATCGACTATGTGGTGGTAAACCACATGGAACCCGACCACAGCGGTTCGCTGGCTCTGATCAAAAAGTACTATCCCGAGGTGCAAATCATCGGCAATAAGAAGACATTTGACATGATGAAGGGCTTCTATCAGTTGGAAGACGGTCTTCTGGAAGTGAAAAACGGCGATTCTATCGAGTTAGGTGCTCGCTCACTGAACTTCGTATTGACGCCTATGGTGCACTGGCCGGAGACGATGGTGACTATAGCAGCCCCCCTTTCTGCCCCCGAGGGGACAACGATAGACCCTTCACTTGATACTAAAGAAGCCCCCTCGGGGGCCGTAAGGGGGGCTTCTATCCTCTTCAGCGGTGATGCCTTTGGATGTTTCGGTGCGCTGAACGGTGCCATCGTCGATGAGAAGATGAACTGCGACGAGTTCTGGGCTGAGATGGAGCGTTACTATTCGAATATCGTGGGAAAATACGGCACGCCCGTGCAGATGGCTCTGAAGAAGCTGGCTGGCGTGAAGCTGGACTATATATGCTCTACCCACGGTCCGGTGTGGCATCAGTATATTGATAAGGTGATGGCCATGTACGACCGTCTTAGTAAGTACGAGGCCGAGCCCGGACTGGTTATCTGCTATGGCACGATGTATGGTAACACCGAGCGTGCTGCCGAGGTCATCGCTCGTGCTGCCAGTGAGGCCGGCGTGAAGAATATCGTGATGCACAACGTATCGAAGACGCATCATTCCTATATCATCCGCGATGTGTTCCGCTATAAGGGACTCATCGTTGGTGCGCCTACCTATAACACCGGACTCTATCATGAGATGGATGTGCTACTCTCGGAACTGTCGAACAAAGACATCAAAGGACGCTTCTTCGGCTGGTTCGGTAGCTATGGCTGGGCGTCGAAGGCTGTGGCCGAGATTGCCCGCTGGAATGAAGAGAAACTGAAGTACGAGGCCGTAGGCGAACCCGTGGAAATCAAACAAAGCCTTACGCCCGAGACCTTTGCTCAGTGTGAAGCTTTGGGACGTGCCATGGCTAATGCTTTAAGTGAATAGTGATATTACTTCTTCGAGGCTGTTGGCTACTTTGATACCATTGCGCCAATCGCCACGAATCACCCCTTTTTGTTGCAAGTCGTCCATACAGGCGATGAGCGAGTTCCAGAAGCCTTTCATATTCCAAAGTATGATAGGCTTCTGATGATATTGCAGCGTGGCGGCAGCAGCGGTAGTGAAGAGTTCATCGAGGGTGCCAATGCCACCAGGCAAAACGATGAACGCATCGCTCTGCAGCATCATCAGATCCTTGCGGTCGGTCAGGTTTTCCGTGGGAATGTGTACATCGAGATAGGGACTCAGGCGTCCCATCTCCATGATCTTGTGAGGCACCACACCGATTACCTCTCCACCGGCTTCCTTCGCTGCTTTGCTCACAGCGTGCATCAAGCCCGCATCGTGGCCTCCGAACACAATGGAATGGCCGTTTTCAGCAGCCCACTTGCCCAACTCGCGGGTCATCTCGAAAAAATCCGGGTCAATATTTTTATTGGCCGAACAGAAAATACATAGTTTCATGGTGCAAAGTTACGATTTTTTTTGTAACTTTGCACACAAATTATTGAAAATGAAGACATTTGAAGAATTAGGTGTGAGCGTAGAGATACGTCGAGCCATTGAAGAGATGGGTTTTGTACAGCCTATGCCTGTACAGGAAGAAGTAATCCCCAGACTACTGACTAGTGAAAAAGATATGATTGCATTGGCACAGACGGGTACGGGAAAAACGGCCTCGTTTGGCATTCCCTTGCTGATGCGTCTTGACCTGAGTAATCGTGATACACAGGCGTTAGTGTTGAGTCCTACGCGTGAGTTGTGTCTGCAGATTGCCGATGACTTGCGTGATTTCTCAAAATATATGGAGGGTGTCCATGTGGAGGCCGTCTATGGCGGTGCAGCCATTGAACAGCAGATTCGTGCCTTGAAGAAGGGGGCTCAGGTCATCGTGGCTACGCCAGGTCGCTTGATTGACTTAAAGAATCGTGGTTATGCGATATTGGACAACGTGAGCAACATCGTGCTCGATGAAGCTGACGAGATGCTGAACATGGGCTTCTCTGATGCTATCAACGAGATTTTTGAGTCGTTGCCAGCAGATCATGCCACGCTGATGTTCTCTGCCACGATGAGTCGTGAGGTGGAGCGTGTGGCAAAGAAATTCCTGACTGACTATGAAGAGGTGGTTGTTGGCTCGCGCAACGAGGGTGCCGAGAACGTAAACCATATCTATTATATGGTGCAGGCCAAGGATAAATATCTGGCATTGAAGCGTATCGTTGACTATTATCCCAAGATTTTCGCTATTATCTTCTGTCGCACGAAGTTGGAGACGCAGGAGATTGCCGATAAACTGATTCGTGATGGCTACAACGCAGAATCGCTGCATGGCGACCTCTCGCAGCAGCAACGCGACCTAACGATGCAGAAGTTCCGTCAGCATCTGACACAGTTACTGGTGGCTACTGATGTGGCTGCCCGTGGTTTGGATGTGGACGATCTGACGCATGTCATCAACTTCGGATTGCCCGATGACATTGAGAACTATACCCACCGTTCTGGTCGTACGGGTCGTGCCGGTAAGAAGGGTACCAGCATCTCTATCGTACACTCGAAGGAGAAGCATAAGATCCGTAATATCGAGAAGGAAATAGGAAAAGCTTTCGTAGAAACACCTATTCCATCGGCAGAAGAGATTTGTAAGAAGCAGCTCTATAAGGTGATGGATCAAATTGTGAAGACCGACGTAAACGACGATGAAATCGCGCCTTTCATGCAGGACATCAGTCGTTACTTCGAATTCATCGACAAGGAAGAAATCATCAAGAAGATCGTGTCGCTGGAATTTGGCAAGTTTCTGGCTTACTATGCTGATGCGCCTGAAATAAGCCTCCCCCCATCCCCCTCCGAAGAGAGGGGGAGTAGGAAACCCCAATCAGACCGTGAGAAGCGCATGAACAAGGCTCAGAAGGGCTTTAAGCGTCTCTTTATCAATCTGGGTAAAAAGGATGGCTTCTTCCCTGGTGTACTGATGCAAACCCTGAATCGCTATGTAGGCGGTCGTCAGGAGGTAGGTCACATTGACTTGCTTGACACCATCTCTTATTTTGAGGTGCCTGAAAAGGATGCTCGCAAGGTGATGAGCCAGTTGACGGGCATCCGCTATAAGGGTCGCACCGTGCGCTGCAATTCTGAAGACGATAAGGATGTGCGTTCTACTAAAAGTGAACGTCCTGCCCAAAAGCGCGGTTCTAATGATAATCAAGAGTGGGTGCCTGCAAAGAAGAAGATGAAAAAAGATGACTGGCGCTCCTTGATGAATGCCCCTCGTGTAGATTTCAAGGGCGAGGAACCCGACTTCTCCGAAGAGGGCTGGGCCCGTCGAAAACCAAAGAAAAAGAAGTGATTCGCGTGAATCACTTCTTTTTCTTTGTATCCCTAAGTTAGGATTAAATCTTTCTCAGTCGGATAACTCTACTGGCAAACTGGCGACTTAAAGTGGCATCAATGCCTGTTTCCATCAGGAATTTACCTGAGAAGGTTTTGCCCTCGAAATTGTGGCTGCGCTCACTACTTTCAAATTCATTCAGACGATAGGTAGCGTTAGGGTCTAAGCCAGCCATGTGCCAACGAGGAGTCTCCAGTCCGATATAGTTCTCGAACTTATAGCAGAAGAACACGGCCTCACTTTTGTCTTCGGTAACAAACATCTCGCTGCAGAAGCCCTTGTTGTCGTAAGGCGAGAGCAGACGGTACTGGTCGCCCAACTGCACAATGGGACGAATCTCCTTATAGAAAGCGACGGCCTTCTTGGCATAGTCACGCTCTTGGTCGTTCAGGTCGCTTGGCTTCATCTCCATACCCAGACGACCTGTCATAGCTACGTCGAAGCGGAATTTCAGGGGAATGACACGACCCGTCTGGTGGTTGGGCGATGCACTTACATGCTGAGCCATTGCGAGGGTGGGGAAGAAATGGCTGGTACCCCATTGGATAAAGAGGCGCTGCTGGGCATCCGTATCATCGCTCACCCAAAACTCATCGAAATAAGGCAGAGCACCCCAGTTCACACGTCCACCACCACTTGAGCAAAGCTGGATGACGAGGTCGGGATAGACCTTGCGGATGCGCTCCAGGGCGTTTTTCAGTCCTAAGTGATAGTCCACAAAGAGATGACTCTGCTTGTCGGCTGTAAGATAGCTGCTGCCATAGTTCTGCATCGACATATTACAGTCCCATTTGATATAGTGAAGCGTAGGATTCTCTTTCATCAGATTATCAACGATGCTTACTACGAAGTCTTGCACCTTGGGGTTCGAGAGGTCGAGCACCAGTTGCGTGCCACCACGACCTTTTGAGAGTTCGCGAGTGGGATGAGCCACCACCCAATCGGGATGGGCCTCAAAGAGTTCGCTGGCACTGTTGGTCATCTCTGGTTCTATCCAGATGCCGAACTTCAGACCGCGATCTTCAGCAGCCTTCACGAGGGCAGGCACACCCTTGGGCAACTTCACGGTATCAGTCATCCAGTCGCCCAATGCTTTGTCATCGTAGGTGCGACGATACTTACGTCCAAACCAGCCGTCATCAACCACGAAGAGCTCGCCTCCCAGTTCCTTCAGACCGTCCATCATCTGCTCGCATACTTCCTGGTTGACATTCATATAAACACCTTCCCATGAGTTTAGCAGAATCTCGCGCAGGGCTTTTCCGTTGTGCAGTTGTACGTTGCGTCCCCAACGATGGAATGCACGGCTCACGCCTCCCTTGCCCTCTTCGCTGTAAGTAAACGCCAGCTTGGGTGTTTCGAATTGTTCGCCTTTCTTCAGGGTATAGGCTGTATGCAAATCATCGATGCCAGCCAGAAGCGTATGGCGATACTTTCCACGTGTCTCGATGCGCAGCTTGTAATTGCCTGTCCAGCAGAGAGCAGCACCGATGACGCGTCCGCTGTTTTCCTGAGGCTTGCCGTCAAGTGATATCATCACTTCGGCACGGTCATCCATCGCTGTACGCACGCCGTCGTGGTTGACAATCACCTTAAGACCAGCTGTCAGAGGCTCTTCCGTCATACCAGCTTCTTGACCCCATGAACCGTGGAAGTGAGTGAGCCAGGCACCCTCCTGACGAAGCGTCATCACACCGCTGGCATATTGCTCCAGCTTGATGGCCTTTTTTATTGCATGATGACGGTACCATGCTGTCCGTCGATGGCGGTAGCTTTTGTGATGATGACGCGTTTTACGCCGGCATCAACGGCGGCGAGTGCGTTTTCTATCTTTGGCAACATACCACCGCTGATAGTACCATCGGCCTTGTATGCTTCAAAGTCGGCATGATTAATCTTTTCAATCACGGAGTTGTCATCTTCGGCATCACGCAGTACGCCAGGTTTCTCAAAGGCATAAATCAGGGTGACGTCATAACCAGCAGTTGCCATGGCCTTAGCTGTCTCCGAAGCCATTGTGTCGGCATTGGTGTTGAGCATATTGCCCTTCCCGTCGTGGGTCAAGGGGGCAATGACAGGTGTGAGGCCTGCTTCGATGAAATGGGTAATTTTTGTGCCATTTGCCAGCTTTACATCGCCTACGAAGCCAAAGTCAATAAGCCCACCCCCGGCCCCTCCCGAAGGGATGGGAGGCCTTTTTGTGGAAAGTAGGATGTTGGCATCGGCACCAGTGAGGCCAATTGCATCGCAGCCCAGTGCCTGAAGGCGTGCCACCACGTTCTTGTTTACTAGTCCACCATAGACCATTGTCACCACTTCCAGCATCTCCGCATCGGTGATGCGTCGACCGTCAATCATCTTCGTCTCGATACCCAGTCGTTCGGCTATCTTTGTGGCGCGGCGGCCTCCGCCATGAACCAGGATTTTGGCTCCCTGAATAGCGGTGAAATCACGTAGAAGTTGCGTTAGCTGTGCCTCGTCCTCGACAACGGCACCGCCTACTTTAATGATTGTTAGGCCCACCCCCGACCCCTCCCCAAGGGAGGGGAGGTGATTAGATATGTTATTTGTTTTAGACATATAATTTGGTTTTTCTGTGTCGGAAATGTTTTCAAGTTTAGTGGAGATGGTTTCTATAACGTGGTCAATATTGCCAAGTACTTCTTCGTTGGTGAATCGGAGAATGGAGAATCCTTGTTTTTTTAGTTCTTCAGTTCTTTCCATGTCTCTCTCTGGCTGTTCACCTTCAAAATGATATCCACCATCAATCTCAATGATAATTCTTTTAGAAAGACATACAAAGTCTGGTATATAATCAAGTAGTATATGTTGCTGGCGAAAATGTACGCCCATGATACCTCCTTTTAAATAACCCCACAAAACTCTTTCTGCTTCCGTAGGATTATTCCTATTGCCCTTTGCAAATTCTTCAAGCATGGTATAATTACAACTTGCAGTCTGGTACTTCTTTCGCATTTTGTTTTGAGATTGATATATTAGTCTATAAGAGCCTCTCCCTTTGTGTTGTTTTGTGATGATATAGTCTATAAGAGCCTCTCCCTTTGTGTTGTTTTGTGATGATATAGTCTATAAGAGCCTCTCCCTTTGTGTTGTTTTGTGATGATATAGTCTATATTAGCCCCTCCCTTGGGGAGGGGTTGGGGTGGGCTTCTTACTCTAGATAAGTATATCCGTAGAGTCCGCTGCGGTAGTTGCTCAGGAACTCCTTTCCTTCTTCCAGGGTTATCTTGCCTTCCTTCACACTCTTCGATACCCATATTTCCAACTGGCGAACCAGTTTCTTGGGGTTATACTGCACATATTCCAGCACCTCGGCCACCGTCTCACCGTCGAAGATTTGGTCAATATGATATTGACCGTCCTTCACTGATACGTGAACGGCTGTAGTGTCGCCGAAGAGGTTGTGCATATCGCCCAAGATCTCCTGATAGGCACCTACAAGGAACACGCCCAGATAGTAGGTCTCGTTCTTCTTCAGCGTGTGTACGGGCAGTGAGTGTGAGTTGTGGCGGTTGGTCACGAAACTGGCTATCTTGCCGTCAGAGTCGCAGGTGATATCCTGTAGTGTGGCGTTGCGTGTAGGACGCTCGTCCAGTCGCTGGATAGGCATAATGGGGAACATTTGGTCGATGGCCCATGAGTCGGGCAGGCTCTGGAACAGCGAGAAGTTGCAGAAGTATTTGTCGGCCAGCAACTTGTCGATATTCATGAGTTCCTCTGGGATGTGCTTCAGGTTCTTCGCCAGGGCATTAATCTCATGGCATACGCTCCAGTACATGGCTTCAATCTCAGCACGTGTCTTCAGGTCAACGATGCCATGAGCAAAGAGGTCGAGCACCTCCTCGCGAATCTGTTCGGCATCGTGCCAGTCTTCCAGCACGTTGCGTGGCGACAGATTGTCCCATATCTCATAGAGATCCTTTACCAACTGGTGTGAGTTCTCATCGGGCTCGAACTCCTCTGGCATCTCAGGCAGCGAGGCAGTCTCCAGCACATCGATAACCAGCACCGAGTGATGGGCAGCCAGCGAGCGTCCGCTCTCTGTAATGATGTTGGGGTGGGGGATGCCGTTCTTGTTGGCAGCATCGACGAAGGTGTAGATACAGTCGTTCACATACTCCTGGATAGAGTAGTTCACAGAACTCTCACTTGAAGGTGAACGGGTTCCGTCATAGTCAACGCCGAGACCGCCACCACAGTCAACGAAGTCCACGTTATATCCCATCTTATGTAGTTGGATATAGAACTGTGAGGCCTCGCGTAGAGCAGTCTGGATGCGACGAATCTTAGTTATCTGAGAACCGATATGGAAATGGATGAGGCGCAGACAGTCGCGCATTTCCTTCTTGTCCAGCTGTTCCAGGGCTTCCAGCAGTTCTGCACTGGTCAGTCCGAACTTGCTGGCATCGCCACCGCTCTCTTCCCATTTGCCACTTCCTGAAGAGGCCAGTTTGATGCGGATGCCGATGTTTGGGCGTACGTTCAGTTGCTTGGCTACGCGTGCAATGATGTCAAGCTCGTTCAGCTTCTCCACGACGATGAAGATATGCTTGCCCATCTTCTGTGCCAGCAGGGCCAGTTCTACATAGCTCTCGTCCTTGTAGCCGTTGCATACGATGATAGAGTCGCTCTGGCACTGTACGGCGATGACAGCGTGCAGCTCAGGCTTTGATCCAGCCTCTACGCCGAGGTTGAACTTACGACCGTGGCTGATGATTTCCTCAACCACGGGCTGCATCTGGTTCACCTTGATGGGGTAGACCACGTAGTTCTCGCCTTTGTAGTCGTACTCCTTGGCGGCCTTCTTAAAGCAGCTCCACGTCTTTTCGATGCGATTGTCCAGAATATCGGGAAAGCGCAGCAGTACGGGAGCCGTCACATCTCGCAGTGCCAGCTCGTCCATAACCTCGCGGAGGTCTATCTGAGCCTCGTCCTTACTGGGTGTGACGTAAACATCACCTTTGTCGTTGATACCGAAGTAGCTTGTGCCCCAACCGTTGATGTTGTAAAGTTCCCGGGCATCATCTAAGGTCCATTTCTTCATAAAAGTGAAAAGTGAAAAGTGAAGAATTTACTACCGCTGTTAGGCATCTAATACCTCGCGGAGTTTGTCTATTGTGGTTTTTATCTTGTCGTTGTTGTCCATCAAACTGATGTCGAGGGTGTACTGGGCTTTCTCGTAGAAGGGTTCACGCTTCTCCAGCTGTTCGTGGATAAAGATCATGAGTTCCTCCTTGCTCTTCCCTTTCAGCAGGGGGCGTTCTCCTTTTCCCATCATCAGGTGCTGATAGAGCACCTCTGGTGTGGCTTTCAGATAGACTACCTGTCCTTGCTGGTTCATGTAGTCGATGTTGTCGTAGAAACAGGGCGTACCGCCTCCGCAGCTGATGATGACGTTCTCGAATTCTGCCACCTCGTGCAGCATATTATGCTCTATCTTCCGGAAGGCCTCCTCACCTTGTTCGGCAAAGATTTCCGACACGGTCTTATGTCTGCGGCTCTCTATATACCAGTCGAGGTCATAGAACGGTATGCCCATTTCCTTGGAGAGGGCTTTTCCCACGGTGGTCTTTCCCGCCCCCATATAGCCTATCAAAATTATTCTTTTCATTATAATTTTGAAATGAGAGCTATTTCTCATTTTTGTTGATAATCGCCATGCATTCCTCGTAGGTCAGGTTCTTGGCACGCTCGTGCATACTCTTGGGCATTCGGTAGTTCTGTCCGTCGTAGTTCAGATAGGGGCCGTAGCGTCCGTTGAGGACTTGCAGTTTGTCGTCTTCGATAAACGACTTCAGATGTTTCTGCTCGTTCTGTTTGCGTTTCTCCTCAATCAGTTTTACGGCATCAGCGATACCAATGGTCAGCGGATCTACATCTTTTGGCAGCGATGTGTAGAGCTTCTTGTGCAGTACGTATGCTCCGAAGCGGCCGGTACCCACGATGATGGGCTCCCCTTCGTATTCTCCCAGCATACGCGGCAGTTTGAAGAGTTCCAGAGCCTGTTCCAGGGTGATGCTCTCCATGCCCAGTTCCTTGGGCAGGTGTGCAAACTGTGGTTTTTCCTTATCCTCGGCACTGCCAATCTGTATCACGGGTCCGAAGCGTCCTATCTTGACGAATACGGGCTTCTTGCTCTTCGGGTCGATACCCAGCTGCCTTTCTCCGGCCTTATGCTCGGCACGTGCGTTCATCGTTTCTTCTACGTTGGGCTCAAAGTCTTTGTAGAATTTCTTCATCATCTTGTCCCACTGCACTTTGCCCTCAGCAATCTTATCGAAGTCCTGTTCCACCTTGGCGGTGAAGTTATAGTCCATGATGCCAGGGAAGTGCTCCATGAGGAAGTCATTGACCACCATGCCGATATCCGTAGGCATCAGCTTGCCCTTGTCAGACCCTGTCAGTTCCACGCGTGTCTTCATGCTGATCTGTTTGCCTTTCAGTGTAATCACGGCATACTGGTGCTCTTCGCCTTTCTTGTCGCCTTTCACCACATACTCTCGCTGTTGGATGGTACTGATGGTGGGGGCGTATGTGGAAGGACGTCCTATGCCCAGCTCTTCGAGTTTGTGTACCAGTGATGCTTCGGTATATCGCTGCGGTCCCTGTGTGGTACGCTCTGTAGCCGAAATCTCGCGGCGTGTCAGCTCGTCTCCATTCTTCAATGGCGGGAGCACGTGAGCCGACTCTTCCTTGTTGTCGTCATCGTCGTCTACCGATTCGCGATAGACCTTCAGGAATCCGTCGAACTTCACCACTTCGCCCTGTGCGATGAAGGAAACTCCCCCTACTGCCCCCTCTGGGTTTGAAAGGGGCGCAGTTATTGTTGCCGTGGTCTTTTCTATGTCGGCATCAGCCATCTGACTGGCCACCGTACGCTTCCATATCAGGTCGTAGAGTCGTTTCTCCTGTACTGTTCCTTCTATCGTGGGTTGGTCCATATAGGTGGGTCGTATGGCCTCGTGAGCCTCCTGTGCACCCTTTGAGCTGGTGTGATACTGTCGCACCTTGCTGTATTCCTCGCCATACTGACGGGTTATCTCTTCCTTGGTGGCGTTGATGCAGAGACTGCTCAGGTTCACTGAGTCGGTACGCATATACGTGATGCGTCCGTTCTCATACAGATGCTGCGCCACCATCATTGTCTGACTCACGGTGAAGCTCAGCTTGCGGGCGGCTTCCTGCTGCAGGGTAGACGTGGTGAATGGTGGTGCCGGTGTGCGTTTCATCGGCTTCTTCTGTACGGATTCCACGACGAAGGATGCCTCTTTGCACTTCTCCATGAACTGTTCCACCTCCTGTTCGGTCTTGAAGCGCTGGTTCAGCGTAGCTTTCACTTCGCTCTGCGAGCCGTCGGGATTGGTGATGGCGAAGATGCCGTTCACCACATAGTAGGTCTCGCTGGTGAATGCCTGCAGCTCGCGTTCGCGCTCAACTATCAGACGTACGGCGACGCTCTGCACACGACCTGCCGAGAGCTGTGGCTTCACCTTGCGCCACAGCACGGGCGACAGTTTGAAGCCTACTATTCTGTCGAGCACACGGCGTGCCTGCTGTGCGTTCACCAGGTTCATATTCACGGTACGTGGATTCTTGATGGCCTCCAGGATGGCAGGTTTGGTAATCTCGTGGAACACGATGCGCTTGGTCTTCTCTTCGTCCAGTCCCAGCACCTCGCACAGATGCCATGAGATGGCTTCTCCTTCACGGTCTTCATCGGATGCGAGCCACACCTGGTCTGACTTCTTGGCTTGTGCTTTCAGGTCGCTGACCAGTTTTTTCTTCTCCTCTGGAATCTCGTATTCGGGTTCCAGCGTCGTGTCGTTGATGCTCAGCTCTTTCTTCTTCAGGTCACGGATATGTCCGTAACTCGACATCACTTTGTAGTCGCTGCCCAGGAATTTCTCTATGGTCTTTGCCTTGGCTGGTGACTCTACAATCACTAGATTCTTCTGCATGATATATAATGCTTAATTCTTAATGCTTAATGCTTAATTATTAGCTTTGGGGCTGCAAAAGTAAGCAAAAAGTTTGCTTTCACCTTATATATATAGGAGTTTTTTTATTTTCTTAACGATTCGGTGAGGTATCGCTCTACGCCCTGACTGATACTTTTCAGTCCGAAATCCTTTGGATTTACCTTCTCTAAAAGCATCCATCCTAATGCAGCGGCATCATCGTCGGCCACGGGTTTGACATCATTGTCCACCCTTACTTCATAGAACATATCGATGGTATGGATGAGCATATCGGAGTAGAGATACTGGTTGGGGATGGAAAAGAGATAGCTCACCTCACTCACCGTGAGTCCTGTCTCTTCCTGTATTTCGCGTCGCATCCCTTCCTCCACGGTCTCCTGCATATCCACGAAGCCGCCAGGCAGGTCCAGCGTGTCCTTGGCAGGCTCTTTTCCGCGTCGCACCACTAACAGTTCGCCGCGCTTATTACGGATGAAGGCGGCTGTGGCCGAACAGGGATTGGCATAGTACGTAAACCCGCAAGCCTCGCATTGCTTGCTTTTGAAGTCGTGAACTGTAAATGCTTTGCTGCCGCATACGGGGCAATACTGGAATTTGTCTAAGGGATGCATTTTTTTGAGTGAAGAGTGAAGAGTGAAGAGTGAAGAATTTGCTACCGCGTTAGGCGGGGTCTACATTTTGTAATTTCGATGGGGATGGGGGTGGTAGTGACGTTGTCTTTGGTGACGCTGACCTTCACCATGCAGGCTTTGCTGTTCAGGGGCTTTTGCTGGTCGAAAATGAAATTGCCGATGCTGTAGTAGATGTCGCGCCCTTGATAGTGCTCTATGGTTTGCAGGGTGTGGGTGTGATGGCAGATCAGGGCATCGGCACCTGCATTGACGAGCCGATGAGCCTCCAGCCGCTGACTGGCTACGGGTTGCAGTGTATGTTCCGCTCCCCAGTGCAGTGATACGATGACCACGGCCTGCGGGTCTTTCTGCTTAATCTGTCTGATGCGCTTGATGATGTCGGCTGTCGCTTCCTGGTTGACGCTGGCCTTATGGGGCAGGTACGCATAGTTCTCCAGTGCCATGCGTAGCGATGCGATGAGCCATACCTTTCGCGGCTGTTGTGTCAGCAGCACGGCTTTTGCCGCCTCGCTCATGTCCTTGCCAGCCCCTACGGGTGTCATCCCCGCACGGATGATGTTTTCGCGGGTGTCCGTCAGTCCGTCTCGTCCCTGATCCACGCTGTGGTTGTTGGCCATGTTCAGATGTGTAAAACCGTGCTCCTTAAGTGCAGACAACCAGATGGGCTCGCCTCGGAAGATGAATCGTTTCTGTTTGGGAACCTTGACTGTGGTGGCCGGACACTCCAGGTTGCCCACCACCACATCTGAAGCCTTCAACAGCGAATCCATTTCCTGAGTAAAGAGGTAGTCGGTGCCGTGGTGCTCGATGGTCTTTCGGACGCCACGGTCCAAGAGGATGTCGCCAGTGAAGAGGATGCAAGCCCCCCCTACTGCCCCCGAGGGGGCTTCTATAGCCATAGTGTCCCCCTCGGGGGACGAAAGGGGGGCTGCAAAACTAGCAACCAGTGCTATAAAATACGCTCTCATTGTCTACCGGGGCTTTTTCTACGGGTGCTATGACAGGCTTCATCCAATTAGGTACGCCAGAGCGCGGATGCTGCTCCAGGTATTTCTGCCATTCCTCGTCGTTGAGCCTCTGGTCATTGACCGGCCGCTGGAACTCACGGTATGAGAAGACGGCTCCGCGCATCAGGTGCAGATAGCCTCCTATTTCCATGACCACATAGATCTCGTCGGCATTGCCGATAGCCTCATACAGGATGCTCTTGTTGGGGTTGTTGTCGGCATTAGCCGTATAGACATCGGCCACCAGTGCCACCTTCTTGTCCGGACTTTGGATGTCTTCCCAGCTCCACAACTGCAGATTCTCGTCGCGCAGTAATTCTATCGAGAGATTCTCGTAGGTGGCTCCGATATACTCCAGTTGGTCGTATTCCATATCATTCAAGAGTTCGCCTTTCAACTCTTTCTCGCTGAGTCGTAGCAAGAACTCTGCCTGTTCATGCAAGTCAGTGTTGATAGCCTCTGATTTATCCGATAACAGCCCGTAGCGGCTCAATACGTCTTTGGTCTGGTCCAGCAGCGTGATGGCCTTCTTCCAGAAGTTGACGTTGGGCTCAACGTATCCTTTTACGACGGGATCAGGGGGACCGCCACCGCCACACTCAGCACCGAAGGGCTGTTTGGCGTATAGGATGGCATCATGTTTCAGTTCTGCCCATGATGCCAGTGCGGTGTTCAGCGACTTACGGTTCCATTCGTCGGTCAGCATGAAGTAAGGTGCATCCTGTGGCGTCTCCGTCACCGTCTTCAAGGCTGAGAGCCACTGCACCGCGCTGTTCTCCGTCCAGTCGATCTCGTTCATGCGCTCTTTCATGCGCTGTAGTGTGGGCTTGTACTTGCTCCAGCGTTCAGGCTCGTTGAGCTCGTCGAGCAGTATCTTTTCTGCCTGTGTACATCCCATGGCGGCAAAGACATCGAGGCCCTTGGGTACATCGCGCTTGGTTGTCTCCGACTCATAGTCCACCATCTCCTGCAATACCTCGGCATCAGGCTGATAGCGTTGCGGCATCAGGTTGATCTTGTATTTGCCAGAGTAGTTGAACTTCGGTTTGATGCGTGTCTGCTGCTTGGCCATCTGTTCCACCTGCTGGCGTACTTTCTGCATCTGTTGCGGGTCGGCAGTCAGCTGTTCTATGCTGAGGCCTGTGTTCTTGACAATCTTTGCTACCTGTGTGATGCTCACGTTGTCGGGCTGTCCCATGAGGTAGGTCATGGGCTCTGCAATGTTGTTATAGAGTTTCTGGGCTTTCGCGTCGTTGTTCAGCCAGTCGGCCAGTATCAGGGCATTCGCCAGTTGAGTCTCGTTGTCTGTGCGGAAAGGCACAGTCTGCAGCCACATCATTGTGCGGAAATAGTGTTCTAGACGGGCGTTACGTGTGTAGTGGCCGCGGGGTTTAAATAGACTGTAGGCAAATTTGGTATCGGTATAGCCTAGGAAGTTGGAGAAATCGTCTTGGCTGTTCATAATCTTCTCTATCTCAACTAGTGCCGACTTGTTGGCGAAGCCCATATGGTGTTTCCCGTCCAGATTGAGGGCCACCGCAAAATAATCGCACAGCCAGCGCGCCCTCTCAACTATTTGCGGCTGGTCGGTCTGGGTCAGCACGTACATAGCGCGATAACCTTCCAGACAGAGCATTTCGACTAGTGAATCCATCTTTTGCTGCTCCACCTCGCGCAACATGCAGTCGAAATAGAGGTGGTAGAGTTGCAGGTAGAGGTCGGTGGTGACGAAGGCGGGGAACTCATGGTAGTCGTTCTGCTCATAGATATGGAAGAGTTGCTGGTGCTTGGCGGGCACGATGACAAAACCGTTGTTGCCCAAGTAGTTCCATAATAGGGGATCTGCCTCTTTGATGAGTCCGGGGTTGATGGTATTCTGAATATTCACCAGTCCTCCACCTTCGGGCTTGAAGTTCATTGTCATCAGTTCGGTTTCGCGCTCTTTGACACGATCGACAAAAGCTTGTTGCTCGTCGGTCAGCTTTAGGATTTTGGGGTCGATGTTGTCGTAGTAGTTCTCGCGATAGCTCTTGTCAGGGTCATAATGATATTCCTCCTCTGGCATTTCTTCTATAATGGAATCAAACGCCCACATCAACGAATCGTACCAGGTGGTACTGCTGTAGATGCTGCGCAGATAGGAGTCCTCGAAGGGATAACCCTTTTGAGCCAGGAAGACGTTCTCCAGGATACGCAGGTCGCTCAGTGGCAGTTGCGAGATGTCCATGTTGAGGTCCAGACTGTCGAGCAGACTCTCTACGTTGAGTTTCGAGATAGGCACTGCCTGCTCCTTGGTCGCATTCTGACCGCAGCCTATCAAGAGGCAGGTCAGCAGCATAATAGCAATCCTTTTCATAAGTCAAAATATTTTATTGCAGTTTCTTTGTCAGTATTCTTGATGATGAATCGCTCGAACGTCATGCCGAAGTCGTTCCATCGGTAGTCCGTGACGCCATATTTCCCCTTTCCGTTGGTCTCAAGAGCCCTGACGCAACCGTCCACGAAACGGAAGTCCACCAGCGTGGCTCCCAGTCGTGATCCCAGCCACAGGGGTCTCACCTTCCCGTCCACCAGTTTGAAGATGAAGATGCGGCGGCCCATCTCCCGATGGAATCGCGTTTTCTTGATGACACCCACCAGTGCGTCCTCCTGTCCGTCACCGTCTACGTCGCCTGTGCAGAAACGGTATACAGGGTAGGGCAGCCGCCATTCGTTCAGCCGGTGAAGTGAAGAGTGAAGAGTGAAAAGTGAAAAGTTTCTTCCTTCCGCATCCTTGTCGTTTTTTGCTTTCACAGGAAATGCGTTGCACAAAAAAAATGCGCATATCAGTAGTGCGGTAGCAAATTTTTCACTCTTCACTCTTCACTCTTCACTTTAAGAGATTTTTAATCTCGGCCTCCACGTCGTTCATCTGCGACGAGCGTTTGTAGAGGGCGTTGCTACGGTCTATGAGGAAGAATTCCGGGATGCTCTGCACGTTATAGTTGCGGGCCGAGAGGGCCGAGGGGTCGTAGACGCATATCCAGGGCAGCTTCTCGGTCTGCTGCTTCCAGAAATGCTCGTTCTCGTCGAGTCCCACCTGATAGATCTCCAGTCCCTGGTCGTGGTATTTGCTATAGAGGTCGCGCAGGGTGAGGATGCGTGCTGCCGACTCCTTCATGTTGAACAGGTGGAAGTCGAGCATCACCACCTTGCCCTTCAGCTCGGTCAGCGTGCGGTTGCGGCCGCTGGCATCGGGCAGGTTCAGGTCGAGCAGGGTGACCGTCTCTATCTGACTGGCCGTCTCGGCTGCTATCATCTCCTGTGCGGCAGCCCGGCGGGTGTCGCTCATGCCTTTGATGGTGGTGTTGTGCAGGTGCTTGGCACGGTCGCTCTCAGGATAGAAGGTGTCCCAGCTGGTGGCCACGGCAGCAAAGACGCGCACGTCCTGCGGGTTCGAGCGGTCGTAGAGGTTCCAGCCGCCCATGGTCTGGAACAGGGCATAGTAGGCATAGATGCTGGCTGGGTTCTCGAAGATAAACTCCATGGCGATGTCGGTCTTGTAGCTGTCCACCATACGCTGCAGCGAGTCGGCAATCTGCTGCCGGCTCAGACCCAGGTCGCGCTCCACGGCCATGATGCGTCGCTGCAGGTCGTGCTGGCGCAGGGTGATCTGCCGTATCTTCTCGCTGCTTTTCGATCCCTTTACCTCGTAGGCTGAGGTCATGGTGGCATAGTCGGCATTGATGGTCACCGTCTCGGTGGAGTCGACACCGAAATACAACATCTGGTCGCCCACGATGAGAAAGTAGAGCTCGGGCGACTGCGGTGCCTCGCCGTGCAGGGCGAAGGTGCCTTCCTCGGTCAGTTTCACGGAGTCTACCTTCACGGCACCGCCCAGTGCGTTGTTATAGAGATACAGTGTCTTGTCGTCGGCTCCCTTCACCGTGCCTTCCACGGTGAACGATGGTTTCTGGTCGTTGCAGGCGGCAATGGCCAGCAAAGTCATAGCGATTAAAATTAGTTTCTTCATGTCTTCTGTTTTGTTTTGGCGGCAAAGTTACAAAATTTTGGCCGTTATTTTTAAAATTCTGGCCAGAATTCATAAAATTTTGGCCAAAATTTTTTTCGTCTCCTATCGTTCGCATCGTCGACACCGCTGCCTGAAATCATAAAAAAGAGTAAAATATACGTGCATTGTGCTCATATTAATAAAATAATGTGTAATTTTGCACGATTTTATTTTTTTAGATGTTTTAAACAAGATGAACGTAATTACAAAAACCCTTCAATTGGCTGATGGCAGAACCATCACCATTGAAACCGGGAAAGTGGCAAAACAGACCGATGGTGCTGTCATGTTGAAGATGAACAACACCGTACTCCTGGCCACTGTTTGTGCCGCAAAAGATGCAGTTCCCGGAACCGATTTCATGCCTTTACAAGTTGACTATCGTGAGCAGTACAGTGCTGCTGGCCGCTTCCCTGGCGGTTTCACCAAGCGTGAAGGCAAGGCCTCTGACAACGAAATCCTGACAAGCCGTCTGGTGGACCGTGTGCTCCGTCCGCTGTTCCCCAGCAATTACCACGCAGAAGTGTTTGTTAATGTGATGCTGCTCAGTGCCGACGGCGTTGACCAGCCCGATGCATTGGCAGGCTTTGCCGCATCGGCCGCATTGGCATGTTCAGATATTCCCTTCGAGTGTCCCATCAGTGAGGTGCGTGTAGCCCGTATCAACGGTGAGTATGTCATCGATCCTACTTTCGAGCAGATGAAGCAGGCCGACATGGATATCATGGTAGGTGCTTCTGCTGAGAACATCATGATGGTGGAAGGTGAGATGAAGGAGGTCAGCGAGCAGGATCTGCTCGGTGCCCTGAAAGCCGCTATGGATGCTATCAAGCCTATGTGCGAACTCCAGAAGGAGCTGAGCAAGGAGCTCGGTAAGGACGTGAAGCGCGAGTACAACCATGAGGTGAACGACGAGGAGCTTCGCGCACGCATGAATAAAGAGTTGTACCAGCCCGCATACGACATCACTAAGCAGGCCCTGCCCAAGCAAGATCGTGCCGATGCTTTCGAGAAGCTGCTCGAGGACTTCAAGGAGAAGTTCTTCGCTGAGCGCGCCGCCGCTGCTGAAAGTGTGCTCGACGGTTCTGCCGTCGAGATCAGCGATGACGAGTACGCAGCAATGATGGATCGCTACTACCATGATGTAGAGCGCGATGCCATGCGCCGTTGTATCCTTGACGAGGGCATCCGTCTCGATGGTCGTAAGACAACAGATATCCGCCCCATCTGGTGCGAGGTGTCGCCCCTGCCCATGCCTCACGGAAGTGCTATCTTCACCCGTGGTGAGACACAGAGCCTTTCTACCTGTACGCTGGGTACCAAACTCGATGAGAAGATGGTTGACGATGTGCTCGACAAGAGCTATCAGCGCTTCCTCCTCCACTATAACTTCCCCCCGTTCTGTACTGGTGAGGCTAAGGCTCAGCGCGGCGTAGGCCGTCGTGAGATTGGCCACGGTCACCTGGCATGGCGCGGATTGAAGGGCCAGATTCCCGAAGACTTCCCTTACACCGTACGTCTGGTTTCTCAGATCCTCGAGTCTAATGGCTCTTCTTCAATGGCTACCGTTTGTGCCGGTACCCTCGCCCTGATGGATGCTGGTGTTCCTATGAAGAAGCCCGTTTCAGGTATCGCCATGGGTCTGATCAAGAACCCCGGAGAAGACAAATATGCCGTTTTGAGCGATATCCTCGGTGATGAGGACCACTTGGGAGATATGGACTTCAAGACCACTGGTACTAAGGATGGTCTGACCGCTACCCAGATGGATATCAAGTGCGACGGCCTGTCGTTCGACATCCTCGAAAAAGCTCTGATGCAGGCAAAGGCTGGTCGTGAGCATATCCTGAAGTGCCTCACCGATACCATCGCTGAGCCCCGTGCCGAGTTCAAGCCTCAGGTTCCCCGTATCGTTCAGATCGAGATTCCTAAGGAGTTCATCGGTGCTGTCATCGGCCCTGGCGGAAAGATTATCCAGCAGATGCAGGAAGACACCAAGACCACGATCACTATTGATGAGACCGATGGCGTGGGTAAGGTGCAGGTGGCTGGTCCCGACAAGGAGAGCATCGACGCTGCACTGGCAAAGATCCGTGCCATCGTGGCTATCCCCGAGGTTGGCGAGGTCTACGACGGTGTGGTTCGCTCAATCATGCCTTACGGATGCTTTGTAGAGATCATGCCCGGCAAGGACGGTTTGCTCCATATCTCTGAGATCGACTGGAAGCGTCTGGAGACCGTTGAGGAGGCTGGCATCAAGGAGGGCGACCATATCCAGGTGAAGCTCCTGGAGATTGATCCCAAGACGGGTAAGTACAAGCTGTCGCACCGTGTGCTGCTTGAGAAGCCCGAGGGTTATCAGGAGCGTCCCGCCCGTGGCGAGCGTCGTGAGCGCCCAGAGCGTGGCGAGCGTCGTGAGCGTCCGGAAAGAGGTGAGCGTCGTGAGCGCCCCGAGCGTGGCGAGCGTCGTCCTCGTCCTGAGCGTGGTGAGCGTCGTCCCCGTCCCGAGCAGGAGCAGGGTGAGATCTACCGCGATCCCGCAGAGCACAAGGAGCCGAAGGACTTCAGTGATGCACTCGATCACATGGACTTCTAAGCAAGAATCATCATTCTGATATATTAATCGTGCGAGACCAGCAATGGTTCTCGCACGTTTTTGTTCATAACAGCGTGCTTTTAATAACAGAGCTTTTTTCTTTTTTGGGGGTTCATTTTCTTTAGTAAAAGTGTTAAAAGACACCTTTTTGTCAGTCGGATGAAAAAAAACTTGAAAAAATGATACGTGTTATTAAAATTTTGATTAAATTTGCAGCGGATTATCTATCAGTCCGACTGAATTGTACCCTTTCCTATATTATATAATATGGTATATGGGCGCGATGACCAATAGAAAAGTAACCTATTTACGTTTTAAATATATTTTTACTAACTACAAATTTTAGATTATGAAAATCAAACAACTACTAGTTTTGGGAGGTTTCCTCCTCATGACTGGAGCTACTGCTAATGCCGAGTTGGTAAATGGCGTGCGTCAACGTCCCAACGTGGCTAAGGCTGAAGCGTTCCAGGTCGACACAGAGTATTATCTGTTTAACACAGGTGCTCGTATGTTCTTTGTAGGTGCCAACGATTGGAACACCCGTGCCAGTGTAGGTACCAAAGGCTATAAAGTGAAGATTCAAACTGCAGACTTCGCTCCTGATGGAGCCTATGAGTTTACCGACTGTGTAGAGACTCAGAACAATGAATGGAAGTGCGTGTTCTCTACAAATGATGCCGGTGCTATCTGGGTGGACAATTCCAATGAGACATACCGCTATTGGGAGTTTACTGAGGTTGATGGCAAATACCGTATTTCCAACAGCGACCTGGCTACCGTAGCAGATGCAGCCAGCGGAGCCTTCTTGGGTTGGAATGGTACTGACGATACCCGTCTGTATTTCGTTAAACCTACCACAGAAGGTGTAGGCGTGGACTGGGTATTCGTTACCGAGGAGACCTACAATGCTTGGCAGGAGACATGGGCATCTATGAAGGATCAGTACGATGCTGCTGCTGAGTTGCTGACCTATCTGAATTCTGCTAAGGAGCAGAACATTAACGTGGCTACAGAGCAGGCTATCTATGAGAACGAGGCTGCTACCGTAGAAGAACTGAATGCTGCTGCCGTTGCAGTGCAGAAGAAGATCAACGATGCTCAAGCTGGAGATGCTACAGTAGATAATCCTTCTGATATGACTGGTTCGCTGATAAATCCTAACTTCGACAATGCCAGTTATGCTGGTTGGAAGGGTACGGCTCCCAACATGACGGGTGACGGCAATCATGCCAACGCCGACGTGGCCGAGCACTTCAACAAGACCTTCGACACCTATCAGCAACTTTCCAATATGCCGGCTGGCGTGTATATGTTAGAGAATACTGGTTTCCTGCGCGGCTGGTCGGACGACTACAAGAACCACACCAACTATACCGCTTACCTCTATACCATTGCAGATAACGACACCATGCAGGTGGCCATGGCTAATCCTTGGGAGGCATTGAACGATGTGCCCATGGCAGGTGATACGGATTTTGGTACTACTGCCCATGAAGAAAGTGGTGTTATTGACGGAATAACCTATTATATACCCAATGATCCTTCTGCTGCCCGCCTCTATTTCGAGAAAGGCTATTATAAGAACAAGGTTCTCTTCGCTATCGAAGGCGACAGCGTGAAACTCGGTGTGAAGAAAGGTGTGAACAGAACAAATGAGTGGGCTACGTTTGATAACTTCAAGCTGACCTACTATGGAAAGGCAGCTGAGGCTTATCAGTATTACATAGATAATGCCGTTGCCAAGAAAGAATATACAGATGTTAATGTGTCAGAACAATATCTGAAGGTTTATGAAGCTGCATTCAATGCTACTGTTACCAATAAGGCAGAGGCTAAGGCTGCTCTTGCTGCCATCGTTGCTGCCGAGGAGGCTGTAGAAGCCAATATCAAGGTTTGGAATGAGCTGAAGGAAATGCATGAAGCTGGTACTCAGATGGCTATTAACAACAATGAGTTACCGACGGCAGGAGAATTGAGTGAATATCTTTCGTTTACAGTAGAGGACGAGACAAGCATCACCAATGAGGCAGAAGTGAAGACTGATGGTGCTGACCTGACTAACGATCAACTCCAGGTTATGATTGAAAGAATCAAGGAATTGATGGCTGCTGTCGAGAAAGAGGCAAAACAAAGTCTGCAGCCTAATCAGGATGTAACCGAATATATGAAGAACCCCGACTTCAATGGCAATGCTGACGGTTGGACGGTAGTTAATAATGGTGGTGGTAACGTACATTACTCAGATGGTTGCTACGAGGCTTTTCATAGCACTGACTTCGATGTTTATCAGGAAGTGGCAGACCTGCCTCAAGGTGTTTATGAAGTAGAGTTTAACGGTTATGTTCGCCATGATGAGCAGACAACATCATTTGCTGAGGACTTGGTTTCTGCAGACGTGCCTATTTATGTTTACATGAACGACTCAAGGGCTTACGGATTTGCTAACTGGGTGTCTTATCCAAAAGACGAGAGTTTCTATAAGGAAGATACAGAGGCTGGTACTGGCGTGAAGGGTGCATCATATACTAAAGACGATGCAACGGGAAACTGTTATCCCAATAATATGATTGCTGCATCGGCTGCTTTTGCTGACGGTGGCTACATAAACAAGCTTAAGTGTATCGTTTCAGAGTCTGGTGATGTAACTCGCATTGGTGTGAAGGGTATGCCTGAGGCAAAGTACTGGCCTATCTTTGATAATTTCAAACTCACCTATCTGGGCTATGAAATCAGTGTGGTGAAACCTTTGTTGGAAGAGAAGATTGCAGAGGCTGCTCTCTTGGAAGACATGATGTCTGCAAAGGATGCCAAGGCTGCTTTGGCTACTGCTGTTAAAGATGCACAGGATGTTCTGGAGAGTACCGAAAAAGTCGTTGTGTTCAGAGCAACGGCAAAACTTGACAAGGCTATCAACGAAGTGAAGGATGGCAATGCTCAGTGCTTGGCATTGCAGGCTGAGGCCCAGACCTTGTATGATTACGCTAATGGCGAAGGAGTTGAGTCTCCGAAGGCTAATGAAGCAACGACTTTGGCTGCTAATATCCTGATAGGAGTAGAAAGAAGTGATTATAACGCAAATGAACTGAAGGAAAAGTCTACAGAGATTAAGGAGATGACCCTGCTCATGAATCTGCCTGAGAACTATGCTCAGGGTTCTGCCGAGGGTGTTGATGTGACTGGCTTCATCCAGACTCCTAACTTCCAGAAGACTAAGGATGGTGCTGAGGTCAATGCTATCGATGGCTGGCATGGCACATCTGGTTACAACTTCGGTAATGATGATACGCAGAAGGGCGCCCTCGCTCTGGAGTTCTACGAAAAGAAGTTCGATATGTATCAGGATTTGGCCGGTGTAGGTATGGTGACTCTGCCGAAGGGTAACTACAGTCTCCAGGTGAATGCTTTCGAGCGTGTCAACGCTGCTTCACCCGCATATCTCTATGCCGTTGCAGGAAAGGATACCCTTGGTATTGTTGAACTCAAGAATCATGGAAAGGGTTACATTGCCGAAGAAGGTGAGTCTGCTCCTAATGATATGGTTTCCGCTGTGGCACTGTTTGAGAAAGGACGTTATCTGAACGTGATAAACTTCCGCTTCGAGGGTGACACGCTTCGCATCGGTATCAAGCACGAGAATAGCAATGGTACCGACTGGGTGATCATGGACAACTTCAAACTCTTCTTCCATGGCGATGATTATACCGGCGTAGAGACCGTGATCAACCTGGGCAAGCCTGTACAGGTGCAGTACTTTACGCTCGATGGCCGTCAGGTGAGCGCAGCCAGAAAGGGTCTTGTGATCCGTAAGACCATCATGGACAACGGTGCAGTCATCGTGAGAAAGATTCAAAAGTAAGAATGATTCGTAAAATAAGTATAACGAAAATTCCGATAACCTAAATAAGGAATCGGAGGGGGCAAAAGGCCCTCTCCGACTCCTTCGTTTTATAAACCAAACGGTCAAACGCCCGAACGGTCAACCCAAATAGTTAAACAACTAACTCCCCTAAACGACCAAACGACCAATCTCCCAAACGACTAAGTAACAAACGACTAAGTAACAACCAAACAACCAAAATACCCAACGGCCCCAGAAGGCTGTTAACCTAAAAGAGAAAATACAAGCCGAAAGGCAACACAATATATAGTCAGTTAATAACTTAAAATAATAATTTTTTTAAAAAACCTATGAAACGTAACACTATCTTTGAGCAAGGACGAAACGTGGCTTTCGTTGCCTGTGCACTGCTGATAGGAGCGTCGGTGATACAGTCGTGTAAAGATGACGACCTGATACTCACCGGACAGCCGGACTGGCTGGGTAACTCTATCTATGAGCGGTTGCAAGATGAGGGTAACTACAAGTACACGCTACGTCTGATTGATGACTTGGACCAGAAGGAGGTCCTCAGTCACACAGGTTCGAGAACATTGTTTGCTGCCAACGACAGCGCCTTCCAGAAATGGTTTGAAAACAACCAATGGGGCGTGCGCAGCTACGACGAGCTGAAGGAGTCGCAGAAGAAACTGCTGCTCTACAACTCGATGATTGACAATGCCTATCTGTTGGAGCTGTTGTCGAACAAGAAGTCGGACGGCGATGCCGGAACACCACTGTTTGGACGCACCATGCGACGCACCACGGCTGCCTCGGTCTATGACTCCGTCTGCGTGATGACCGTCAGCGGAGGCACCGACACGATGCCCGACAACCAGTACTGGGCTCCGCTGCGAGCTGCCGGCAAGAGCATCCGTATCATGAAGGATGCCAGCGACGCACCGATGATCCACTTCCTGCCGGCCTATCTGAACAACCATCAGATGACACTGGAAGACCTGAAACTGCTTACCAACAACCGAGCCACCAGCCTGGACGAGGCATGGGTGAACGGCGTGAAGGTCATCAACTCAGGCGACCCCAGCCGCAAGAAGATAGACTATGACATTACCTGTAAGAACGGCTACATACAAAAGGTGGACCAGGTGATTGAGTCGAGCCCTAACATGGCAGAGATCATCCATAAGTATGGTGACATGGAGGGATGGGCACACCTGCTCGACCGCTTCTCGGCTCCTAACTTCTATCAATACGTAAATGGAAATGAGAACAGAGACTCTGTGTATGTGCTCCGCTATCTGAGTGAGTCATCGTACGACCCTTCTACCAGGACTACAAGGGTGAAAAACAATACGGTGACCTATATTGATGGAACAAAGGTTACGGTGAAGAACGACAATGAGTTGCTGAAATTTGATCCAGGGTGGAACCAGTATGTCGACAACAGTACGGATAAGGACTTGCACGACGATGCCGGTATGATGATTGTACCTAACAACGCGGCATTGGATGAATGGTGGAATACGAAGGCCGGCGACCTGAAGGAAGAGTATGGCACACTGGACAACGTACCCACGAACATCATCCGCGAGCTGATTAACGTCAATATGCTCTCCACGTTCTCAAGCTACGTGCCGTCGAAGTTCGATGCCGTGCTCAACGACGCTATGGAGCAGATGGAGATTAAACCGGCCGATGTGGAGGCCTGCTATATGGGATGTAACGGTGTGGTCTATAAGGTGAACAAGGTGTTTGCACCTGCACTGTTCTCGTCAGTAGCCTATCCAGCCGTGGCTCATGCCTCGACCATGAACCTGATTTACGATATCATTGAGCGTCGTAAGTTCAAACCATATCTGTTGTCTATGGACACACAGTATGCGCTGATTATTCCTACCAACGATGCCCTGAAGAGTATCGTAGATCCCAGTACCTACGGTGACACGAACCCCTCGGTCTACGAAATGCGTTGGGATGCAACACAACCCGCATTGGTGCTCGATGTGTACAAGAGTGACATTGATGAGGCCGGCAACCTGATTAAGAGAGCAGAAAAAGAAGAAACAATTATTCCAAAGTGGAAGACGGAGAATGGTGTAAAAGTTCTTGATAATGATGCTAAAGATACAAAGCGAATCAATACTGTATCTGACTTGATAATGAATCAGCTGATCATCATCCTGCCTGACAAGAAACGCTCGTTGGAAGACTATATCAACGGCGGCTATCGTTACTTTAAGACCAAGGCGGGTAGCTTGGTAAGGGCAGAGATGTCGGGTTCTAACGTGGCATTCCAGGGCGGTTACCAAATAGAGAACAACGAGGCTGTTACCTCTGTGAAGATGTATCCGAAAGACAACGGTTACTCATACGAGGTCAATTCGAGCACGATACTGGGCGCACAGAACACCCTGTACACTACACTGGCTGCACATACGGAGTTCTCAGCTTTCCGCAACTTACTGGAAAATGAATATTGCGACCTGCTGATTGAGTTTACGGGTACCAATAACAAGTATAGGTCTGGTATGAAAGGTAAGGGTAGCCGGAACTGCCGACTCTTTGATAACTATAACTATACGGTGTATATCCCCACCAACGAGAAAATACAGGCCCTGGTGGATAAAAAGATTCTGCCTACAGCTACAGAGTTGGAAAGGGGAGACGAGGATTCCAGACTCGACAGTCTCTGTAAAGCCGAGGGATGGTATGCCACCAAGCTCTTCAAGGACTCTGCCGATGTGCGCGACTCCGTGGCACAGGTTATCAATGCTGTCGTCTCTAACTTCATCCGTTACCATGTGCACGACCGCTCTGTGGCTATCGGCATGGCACCGGAGGTTGATGAAGATGGCAACTATATCAACAACTCTTCCTATGAGAGTATGAAACGTAACGAGGAAACAGGTCGTTTTGTCCCCGTGAAGGTGAATTTCGATAATAACGCACTGACGGTGACCGACAATCTGGGCAATGATTGCCATGTTGTCAAGAACAACGGACTCTACAATATTATCTGTAAGGAGTATTGGTTCAATACCGAGGAGAACGACCGTCTGTTCATGGCCAGCGATGTCGTGATACACCAGATTGACGGCGTACTGATGTACGACAACCTCAAGCCTTGGCGCGACGTGGTGAAAGAAGCACTTAAACTTAAATAGATAGGAGGAACAAACGTATGAAAATACTGAAATCTGTTATTTTGACACTGGCGCTCCTGCTGTCTACAGCCATCAGCGCACAGAATATTACTTCGGTACACGGTACACTCAGCGACGATATGGGCCCGCTGATGGGTGCCACCGTCTGTGAAATCGATGCCAACGGACGTATCATTGAGTCGGCAGTGACCGACCTGAACGGTAACTTCACCATGAAGGTGCGTAACATGAAGGATAAGATCCGCTTCAGCTATGTGGGTCTGAAGACCGTGACGCTGCCTATCAACAAGACCACTTACGTGATGACCCTACAGTCGGCTACCAAGCTGAAGGAGGTCACCGTCACTTCCAAGAAACGTATGCAGGGTAACGCACTGCCTATCCCGCAGCGTGAGATCTCGTATGCCACACAGACCATCTCCATGAAAGAGTTCGAGGGTCTGGGTATCACTTCGGTCGATGAGGCCTTGCAGGGACGTATCGCCGGTCTGGATATCGTGGCCAACTCTGGTGACCTGGGTAAAGGCTCTACCATGCGTCTGCGTGGTGCCGCCTCTATCTCGAACCTCACTGATGCCAACCCCCTCATCGTGGTCGACGGAAACATCCGCGAGGTGAACCTTGACAACTTCGATATGCAGGGTGCCAACGATGAGCAGTTTGCTGAACTGCTGAACCTTAACCCTGAGGATATCGCATCGATCACCGTGCTGAAGGATGCCGCCGCTACGGCCGTCTATGGTTCACAGGGTGGTAACGGTGTCATTGAGCTGACAACCAAGCGTGGTGTGCGTGGTAAACCCAAAGTGACCTACTCACTGAAGCTCACCGGCACCTACCAGCCTAAGGGCTACGACCTGCTGAGCGGTGACGACTACACCATGATGCTGAAGGAGTCGTACTTCAACCCACGTCAGGACGACAATGCGTCTAACAAATACAAGATCCCTGAGATCAACTACGTGGACGACCCCAATATCCTGGCCGACTGGCGTCAGTATCGTGACAATACCGACTGGCGTGACGCTGTCACACAGTGGGGTCTGCGTCAGAACCACTATGCTACCATCAGCGGTGGTGGTGAGAAGGCCTCGTTCCGTATCGGTGCCGGTTACGACCACGAGACAGGTACGATGATTAAACAGAAGATGAACCGCTTCTCTACGCGTGTGAACCTCGACTATAACGTCAGCCAGCGTATACGTGTCAGCACCAACTTCTCGCTGACCTACTCGAAATACGATGACAACTCTGACGACCTCTTGAACATCGCACTGAAGAAGATGCCTAACATGAGTATCTATCAGATTGACCCCGAAACAGGAGGATATACCGATAAATACTATAACATGGCTCAGACGGGTATCTATAAGGGCTCTGATGTCTTTGAGAACGACCAGCGTAAATACGTGAACCCCGTGGCTTCGGCTAATCTGGCCATGAAGCAGCGTCGCGTCTATGACATGAACCCCGAGCTGGTGATCAACTACAACCTGCTGGGGCTGGACGATGAGCACTGGCAGTTAAACTGGCGTAGCTCGGTCTATATGAACATCAACAACCACTACAACGACTCGTTCTATCCGCAGGAGCTGGTGACAAAAGAGTGGAAAGATGTGAATACGTCGAACTCGAACTCTTCGAAGAGTGTGTCGTTCAACACCAAGCAGACGCTGACCCTGATCCCGGCATTCCCCAACAAGGATCACTCGCTGATGATGATGGGACGCTTCGAGCTGACATCAGGATCGAGCACCTCACAGTCGACATCGGGCTACGGACTGCCTTCTACCAACAGCACCATCGTCAGTCCGTCGGCAGGTGGCTTGATTGGCGACATGAGCTCAGGCTTCAGCCAGTGGCGCTCAATGTACTATACCTTCTCTACCCACTATGCTTACAAAGGTCGCTACGTCGCCGACTTCACCGTGCGTGCCGACGGTACCACAAAGTTCGGACCTAACAACCGATGGGGCTACTTCCCCTCTATATCACTGAAGTGGATTGTCAGCGATGAGCCTTGGATGCAGAAACTCAAGCCTACACTCTCAATGCTGGCCGTACGTCCCAGCTGGGGTCGAGTGGGTAACCAACCCGGTAAGAACTACCTGTTCACGTCAAAGTATGGCTCTACAGACCGCTATATCGATATGTCGGCCATGAAGCCGCTGAACATCCGTCTGACTGACTTGAGGTGGCAGCTCGTATCGAGCTATAACTTCGGTATCGACCTCGGATTCATGGACGGCCGTCTGAACCTGACCATCGAGGGATACCAGTCCACCACAACCGATATGCTGCTCAATGAGTTCCGCATTCCTTCTAACGCCGGCTTCACCACTATACCTTATTGTAATAATGGTAAGATGCGCAACACCGGTTGGGAGTTCCACATCAGTACCAACCGCATGATCAAGGCCGGCAAATTCTCGATGGATATGAACGCCAACTTCGGTAACAACCGCAATGAACTGCTGGAGTTGGATGACTATATCCTGGAGAACAGAAATACCACTTACGACTATAACAACGGCACGACGCTGAAGCGTGTACAGCTGCACAACCCCTTCGGTGCCATCTATGGATTCAAGTACTTGGGTGTGTACCAGTATAACTACAACACAGTGAAGAATGCTGTTTCTGGTATGACCAAGGAGCAGATCTACGAATGGTGGAAGGAGTTCACCGCTGCTGGCAAAACGGCTCCTGTGGCTGTGAGTGCCGACGGTCAGATTATCCTCGAAGGCAACAACGTGCCTAAGCGCATGATGTACGACTATCGTGCCGATGGTACTGGCCATAACGGTACCTTCCCCGGATTCAACGGTGGTGATGCTATCTACGAAGACCTGAACCACGATGGTCAGATCAATGCCCTCGATATCACTTACCTGGGATCGTCACTGCCTAAGTTGACTGGTGGTTTCGGCTTCACGTTCAACTATGGCGACTGGCGTCTGTCTACCCAGTTCACCTACCGTGTGGGCAATAAGATTATCAATAAGGCGCGCTTGAATGCCGAGGCCATGGTTGGCAACGACAACCAGAGCCAGGCAGTGAACTACCGCTGGCGCCAGGAGGGCGATGTCACCATGATCCCACGTGCTATGTTCGGTTCGAACAGCAACTACAACACGCTGATCAGCGACCGCTTCGTGGAGGATGGTACCTACCTGCGTATGAGCTATGCACAGCTGAACTATGCTATCAAGAAGAAGTATCTCACCTGGATTGGACTGAGTCGCGTGTCGCTCTATGCCAGTATCAACAACCCCTTCGTGCTGACGAAGTACTCGGGTGTTGACCCCGATATCGCATTCGGTGGCGAGGATCCTGCTATTGACAATGCTCAGACACCGCGTTCACGCTCTTACACACTGGGTATTACCGTTGATTTCTAAACGTAGATTTTAAAAGAAACAAGAAGATTATGAAAACAAGATATAATAAAATAATCTGCGCCATCTGCGTTGCCTGTGGACTGATGTCTTGCTCTGACTTCCTGGACCTCAAACCTCAGAGCGAGATCATCTTTGAGGATTTCTGGAATGAGAAAGCCGACGTCGATAATATCGTGACAGGTTGCTACTCGCTGATGCAGTCGCAGAATGTGATTAGCCGCATGATCATCTGGGGTGAGGCCAGAAGTGAGCATGTGCAGGCAGGACCGAACATTACCAACGATGCACACCTTCATAACATTTTGAAGGAGAACATCACGGCAATGAACAACTATACCACGTGGGATTCTTTCTATGAGGTAATCAACCGATGCAACACTGTGCTGAAATATGCGCCCATGGTGGCAGAGAAAGACCCCGCATATACACAGAGCGACCTGAAGGCTACCATCGCTGAGGTCACAGCATTGCGCTCGCTCTGCTATTTCTATCTGATTCGCACCTTCCGCGACGTACCCTTCTCTCGTGAGGCCTTTACCGACGATGACCAGAAGATGGATCTCGAGGCTACTCCGTTTGACGAGGTGCTCGACAACCTGATTGCCGACCTGGAGGCTGTAGAGAATGATGCCGTGACACGCTATCCCGAGAAGAAGCCCCGCTATCAGGCTGGCCGCATCACCCAGGATGGCATCCGCGCCATGTTGTGCGATATGTATCTGTGGAAGGGCGATTACGACAAGTGTATCGACTATGCAGAGAAGGTAATCGACCATAAGAAGGCTATCGAGAAAGAAGAGAGAGAGAAGAATAAGAATCTCTATGGCTCTAATGAGTCGCTCTTGGAGAAACGCCTCAATGGCTATCCACTGGTGAATGATGAGCTGAATGGAACGAATTACGGAAAGGCTTACGAGTCTATCTTCGTTAAAGGTGCCAGCAAGGAGAGCATCTTTGAACTAAACTTCGATGAAAGTCCAAAGACAAGCGGTATGCTCAGCAACAAGGCGATTACATCACTCTATGGGCATAGCAATGGTGATGGTCTTCTCGTAGCATCGAAAATAGTGCAGGAAGATATTGAACTCAATTCAGGAAGAAAAATCTTCGATGACAAGAACAAGAGATTGGATGCACGTCTGTATCTGAACTGCGACGGCACGAAGACCAGCAATGTGCCCATTGAGAAAATGTCGGCTTCGTCGATCGACATCAAGGCCTCAAGTGCCAGCCCTATGGCTTCTTACAAGAAATATTTGGATGGCGAGAATAGCAGTCAGTGGATTATCTACCGTCTTTCAGACGTTATGCTGATGGAGGCCGAGGCCTACTGCGAGAAGATGCAGGAGGGTAGTACACAGGAGGTGCTGGACTACAACGAGCCGTTGATTAAGAAGGCCTTCGAGTTGACCAATGTCGTCAACAAGCGTTCTATCTGCAAGAAAGAACTGACGGCAAACGACACCCTGCAGCTTAATACGGGTGCTACCAAGGCACAGATGTCAGAGCTGGTGAAGCGTGAGCGTCAACGTGAGCTGATGTACGAGGGAAAGCGCTGGTATGACCTGGTACGTTATGCTATGCGTGCCGGCAACACCAACGAGATTATCTCGGCCACCTCAAAGCGCGACGATGTGAATGCGGGATTCGTGGCAAACTTCTTCAAGAAAATGGATGCTATCTTCTGGCCTTATAACCTGGAAGAGCTGAAGGTGAACCGTAACCTGGTGCCCAACCCGGCATTCAGTAGCGGCGAGAATGAGAGCATGGACAAGTCTTAATAATAATGATTCTGATTATGAAGTTCAATAAATATTTCAAAACAGCATTGATGGCACTCGTTGCCGTCGTGACAACGGGAAGCTTCTCCAGCTGCTCGGATGAGCCCGACAGTGAGTATTTCTATACCTTCACGGGCGAGATGATGAGCGATTATATCAAGAATCGCGAACAATACAGTGAGTTCACCACCATCGTGGAGAGGGCAAACCTGATGGATCTTCTCTCCACCTACGGACAGTATACCCTGTTCCTGCCCAACAACAAGGCTATCGACGAGTATCTGCAGAGCCGTGGCCTGAGCAGCGTGTCGGATCTGAGCGATGAAGACTGTGATACCATTGCACGTACACACATCGTACAGAATATGTATTCTACCTTCGAGATGAGCGAGGGAACACTGTCTACTGGCAACCTTCTGGGACGTTATATCGCCACCAAGCCGGAGTTCGATGCCGACAGTAATGCCGTCATCCAGCTGGAAGGTAAAGGCTTTATCATTTATAGGGATACGTTGGAGAACGGTGAGATTGTGCACCAGAACGACTCTGTGGAGAATGGTATCGTGCAGCCTATCACCTCGGTAATCCAGAAGTCAAACAAGTATATCGCCGATATCCTGGGAGACAATAAAAATATCGGGTTGTTCTATGAAGCACTCGATAAGACTGGTGTACGCGGTTACATCTATAATATCATCAGGGATGACAGCTATGAGCAGGTGAAAGAGGAAGCTCTGAAGAACCAGCAGCAAAAAGTGTACTACAAGTCGCATGTTTGGAACGAGGTGGCATGGATGCCTGATGAAAGGAAGTTCGGCTTTACCGTGTTCATTGAGACCGACTCTGTCTACAACGCCGCATTCGAGAAATATGGCATCGACACCATTCCCGGCAAGCTCCATGCCCTCTATGAGCTGGCCTGCAAACTTTACGACCCCGCATTCCCCGACGATGTGAACAAACCGGAACATAGCTTCGACAGCATTGCCTGTGACATCAACCCGCTGAAGCGCTTCATCCAGTACCATATCATGACGCGCTACGTGCCAAATGCCGAGGCACTTATTTCCAGGATGATGAAGGAGACAAAGGAACCCTTCGGCTTCGACACCAAGCTGGTGAACCCCACGGAATGGTACACCACACTGCTGCCTCACACCATGTTGAAGATATCGCTGCTCACGATGCTCTCTGACGAGCAGACTCCGAAGCAGAACTGCCGTGGCGGTGAAGCTGCAGGCAGCCACTTCATCAACCGCCTGTGGCATGAGAATACGTCTTACACCTTCCGTGGTGCCAAGATCATGGAGGTGGAAGGTGACGATTATGTGATTGACGCACTTAACGGACGCTACTTCTATATCGATGATGTCATCGCATTCACAAGAGATGTCATCGACAAGATTCACAACACCCGTATCCGCATGGACTTCTCTACTGTGTTCCCGGAGGTGATGACCAATGGTCTGCGACAGGTGGGTAACTATATGGTAGATGACCAACAGGGAACGCCGGATGATGCCAATGAGCCTGTGAACGGAAAGAACTTCTACTTCCCCGACGGCTACCTGGATGGTGTGACCATCAACAACGGCGGTCTCCTTGTGTTGCGCCGCCCGCACTTCAACTTCTGGTCATGGCAGGGTGACGAGTGGAACCTCTTCGGCGACTACGACATGACGTTCCGCATTCCTCCTGTACCGTTCAGCGGTGAGTGGCAGCTGCGTCTGGGATTCTGCGCTATTCCTACCCGTGGTATCATGCAGGTGTACTTCGATGGTGTGCCACAGGGTATTCCTCTTGATATGACCAAGAACCTGAACACGGAAATGTATCTGGGCGACCGCTTCGGTAATAAGGGTAACGACGATATCCAGCTCACTGAGTATAATAAGATGTCTGCCGAGCAGAAAGCCGAGGAGCAGAAACTGCTGAAGAACCTCGGTGCCTATCGCGACGGTCGCAGTCAGGTGATCGGTGCTACGGCCAGAAACCGTCCAATGGGTACCTCGGGTATGTATCGCCGTATCATCTGTCAGACCTATATCGATGCCACCAAAGACCACTACATCCGTTTCCGTGTGGCCAGTGAGGGCAGTAAGGGTAATAACAACGAGTTTATGTTCGACTTCTGGGAAATGGTACCCAAGTCGGTCTATTCTATCGATAGCAACGGTGCTATGGAGGATGACTTGTAAGAGACTCACCCCCAACCCCTCCCTGCGAGGGAGGGGAGAAGGGTACATTTGTACAATCATATAAAGAAACTGATTATGAAACAAATTATATTGGAAAAGACGAAGAAACTATTTCGTTTCGCAGTCTATATGCTCCTCCCCATCTTAGGGGGAGGCTGGGTGGGGGTCTCTTGTACAGACACTTGGGACGACCACTACGAGAGCCTGGGAGGTGGTGAGAACAGTGTGCACGACGGCACTATCTGGCAGGCCATCACCAGTGATCCTACCTTGAAGGACAAATTGAGCAACTTCGCCAAGGTCATTGAGGGATGCGAATATGTGGACAGGTTGAACGGCAACCAGGTGTTCACCGTCTTCGCTCCTACCAACGACTACCTGACGGAATCGCAGGCTAACGACTTGATTGCCGACTACAAGGCACAGAAGGGTACGGTGATGGAAGAGAACAACACCGTGCTGAAACAGTTCATCCAGAACCACATGGCACTCTACAGCCACTCGTTCTCAGAGTTACGCCAAGACACGCTGACGCTGATGAACGGTAAGTATGCCGCTCTGGGCAGCGACTCTACCATCAACGGGGTGAAGATGCTGCAGTTCAACCAGCTGTATAATAATGGTGTGCTCAATGTTGTCTCAGAACCCGTGCAGTTCCTGCCCAACATCTTTGAGGCTGTTGCCGAAGATGCCGACCTGGACAGCGTGCGCAGTTTCCTCTATAGTAATGAAGAGGGGCGCCGCTACTACTACAAGAACTTCCTGCCCGAGCAGAGTGTTCCCGGTAGTATCACTGACGGTAAGACGCAGTATCTGGACTCTGTCTTTGAGCAGAAGAATCAGCTGTTCGACTATCTGGGCAAGCTCAGTTCTGAAGACAGTACCTATACTATGCTGGCTCCTACCAATGACCAGTGGGAGAAGATGATAGCCGAATATGAGCCTTACTTCCAGATGCCTGGCGGTATGAACGATGATACGCGCGACTCACTGCAGTATAAACTGCCTCGACTGGCTATCATGGAGGGTACGGCATTCAGCCACACCACCAATCCGGAATATACGTGGGAAGACTCTATCATGTCAATCAACAGCGTACTCAAGTACGTGGAGCGTAAGTCGAAGTGGGGTGCACCGTTTGAGTACTATCAGTATTATATGCCGAAAAACTCTGCGAATGCCAAAGGCGTACTCAACGAGTCTGACATCAAGAAATGTAGTAACGGTGAACTCTATAAGGTCAGTGACTGGAAGATTGATCCCCTCATGACTTTCCACCAGTGGATTATCGTGACTAACAGCAACCTGAAGGAGGTGAGCAAGTACTATGACAAGAGCACAAAGGACTCTTTGGAAAGCTCAACGCACAACTCAAAAGATGTCACCTCCACTAACAAGGCTTATTTCAACAAGCTGTGGAACAACAAACTGCTGGAGTTCCATCCCGCTAACACAACTGTGTCTCCAAAGATTTGGTACACATTGCCGAAAGTGCTTTCCAACATAGGCTATGACATCTATGTGGTCACTGCACCGGCCCTGGCTGCCGACACTGCTGCCACAGAAGCTGATCGTCGTCCAACGAAGTTCAAGTGTAAGCTCTATGGCCCGGGAATGTCCAAGGGCGTGCAGCTGCAGGGAGCAGATGGCAAGACAAAGTATTTCGAGACCCATCCTGATTCAGTCGACTATTTCCTCGTAGCCAGCGACTACAAATTCCCGAAGGCTACAAGAGGCGTTGACGATACAAACCTGCAGATAGTGATGCAGTTCGAGAACAATGTGTCGATTTCGGAAATGAAGGTGGATGCTACCAAGCCCGACAAGGTTGTCTATACCCGTGACATCCGCATCAATGCTATCCTGCTCGTGCCTCATGGAACGATGGAGCTGACTACCTCGCTGCCTGCTACTGTAGGCACAGGCAAACTGATAACGAAGATACCTGAAAAGGCACAAGGCACTCCTGGTGTCCTGATTTATCCTCACGGAAAGTATGACGACCGTCCATACAAGGGATGGTATATGCAACGCTAATGTTCACCTGAAAAAATAAAGAAAGAACGATATGAAACGATATATCTTATTTGGAATAACGCTGCTGATGGCTTTCCCCTTGTGTGTCGTAGCGCAAGATGAAGACACCGAAGAAGAGGAAGAGGTTGTTCAGACCAAGCGTGTAGTAAGAGTGCAGAAACACTATGAGACCCGCACCGTAAAGGGCTTTGTGTTTGATGCAGCCACAGGGCAGCCCGTCTCGGGTGCTATTGTGCGTGCCTCGGAGATTGATGGCTATAGTGTGCTGACCGACGACGACGGTAGCTACTCTTTGAAGTTGCCGCTCTTCTCGACGGGCATCTATGTGTCATCTCCCGATCATAACCCTGTGAAGCAGGGCCTTTCGCCTGACAGCGAGCAGAAGGCTGTTAAACTCTATCCCAAGACCTTCAAGGCCGAGTTCACCCAGCAGACCAACGTGCGCAGTGATGTGGTGGCTACTGACTTCCAGTACACCAACGCCATCAATATCAAGGACGAGATCCAGAAGCAGATGGGCGGCCAGGTCTATACCATTAGTCGTAACGGCACGCCCGGCATCGGTAGCGTGATGTTCATGCAGGGCTTGAACTCACTGAACTCGAATGCCCAGCCCCTCATCGTCATCGATGACGTTATCATCGACCAGCAGTACACCCGTACATTGCTCCACGATGGTTTGTATAATGACGTGCTGACGAACATCAATCCCGCTGACATCGAGAAGGTGACGGTGATGCGCAACGGTACCGCTCTCTATGGTTCAAAAGGTGCCAACGGTGTCATCCTCATCCAGACCCGCCGCAACAAGTCGATGGCAACACGTATCACGGCCAACATCTCGGCTGGCGTGGTATTGGAGCCAAAGTACCTTTCGGTGATGGATGCCGGTGGCTATCGCGGCTATGTCTCCGAGATGCTGAAGTCTACCAACACACAGCTGCGTGACTTCAAGTTCCTGAAGTCAGAGTACGACCAGAACGGCAAGAAGTACTACTACTACGATCAGTATCATCAGAACACCGACTGGAAAGACTTTGTCTATCGCACCGCTATGACCCAGAACTACGGTATCAACGTAGAGGGTGGTGACGAAGTGGCCAACTACAACCTCTCTGTAGGCTATACCAATGCACAGAGCACCATGAAGTACAACGACATGGACCGCCTGAATGTACGCTTCAACACCGATATCTCGCTGGGCAACAAGCTGGGCGTGCGCTTCGACGCATCGTTTGCCAACCAGACCCGCGATGTCCGCAACGACGGTGCTCCTGAGAGCTATGATGAGGGTACGCCTACCGCTCCCGGCTTCTTGGCCTACGTGAAGAGCCCCTTCATGAGTGCCTATAGCTATGGCCACGATGAAGCCGGTAACGGTCGCTTCTCGGATTCGCAGTACGACATCGACCAGGAGTCTTACCTGGACGAGGCTCTGTATAACTATACTAAGTCTGGATACAACTATAAGTTGGGCAACCCCGCTGCCATCAATGAATATGGTGAGCTGGAGACCAAGAACCGCTTCGAGACCTCGATGCTGAACCTCACCGTTACGCCGAAGTACAATATCACCCGTAATCTCTCGGTGAGCGAGCACTTCAGCTATAACCTGGTGAATACCAATGAGAAGTTCTATATCCCCATCAACGGTACGCCCGACTATTATGTGACCAGCCTTGGCGAGACCCGCAATAACGAGGCCCGCTCACTGGCATCCAAGCAGAACTCCGTGATGAGCGACACACGTATTGACTGGACACACCGCTTCGATGCCCATTACCTCCACCTCTTCGGTGGTGCACGCATCAACTGGGAAGAGTTCACCAGTACCTCACAGGTAGGTTACAACACCGGTAGTGATAAGACGCCGTTCATCACTGGTTCACTGGCTAATAAGGATGCCGAAGGAGTGAACGAGAGCTGGAACTCTCTCTCATACTATGCACAGGCAGAGTACAATTACAAAGGACGCTATTTCCTCCAGGGCAACCTGACCATCGACGGCTCTTCACGCTTCGGTCAGGACGGTGGCGACTTCCGTCTGTTCAAGGCAGCATGGGGCGTGTTCCCCGGCATCCAGGGATCATGGGTGCTCACCAACGAGCCTTGGCTGTCTAATGTCGATGGTGTGAACTATCTGCGTCTCTCGTTGGGCTATGACATCAGCGGTAACGACGATGTCAACTACTATGCCGCACGCAGTTACTTCCGTGCATCACGTTTCCTCCACTCTATCTCTGGACTGGCTTTCGAGGGAATCGGTAATACCAAGATCCAGTGGGAGACCACCCGTCGCCTCAACTTGGGACTCGAAGGCAGCTTCATCGACAACCGTCTGAGTGTAGGTGTCAACTACTTCCGTTCCACCACCACCAACCTGCTGACTCTTCAGAGTCTGGGTTACCTCAGTGGATTGAGCGAGAACTGGTCTAACGGCGGTAAGCTGAAGAACGAAGGTTACGACGCGAACTTCATGGCCAAGGTCATCAATACGCGTGACTGGCAGTGGCAGGTAGGGGCCAGCGTAGGTCACTACAAGAACGAGATTACCGAACTGCCCGATGAAAAGCCGTATGTGGACAATGAGATCTATGGTGCCACTATCCGCTCTCAGATAGGTAATGTGGCTAATGCTTTCTATGGCTATAAGACCTTGGGCGTGTTTAGCACTACTGCCGAGGCTCAGGCTGCCTCAGCCAGTGCTGCAGGTAAGGCCACCTACGATCCCAATGGACTCTATATCTATGGCGACAATGGTATTGACCATGTTTACTTCGAGGCTGGTGACGTACACTTCGCCGACCTGAACAACGACGGTATGATCACTGAGGCCGACCAGACCATCATTGGCAACCCCAACCCCGATCTCTATGGAAATATCTTCACCTCGCTGGCTTGGAAGCGCTTCAAGCTCGATGTCAACTTCAACTACTCGCTGGGTAACGACATCTATAACTATATGCGCTCACAGCTCGAAGGCGGCAGCCGATTCATGAACCAGTCAACAGCCCTTCTGCGCCGTTGGCAGGTGGAGGGTCAGCAGACCGATATCCCACGCATCACCTTCCAGGATCCTATGGGCAACTCACGCTTCAGCGACCGCTGGATAGAGGATGGCTCATACCTGCGTCTGAAGACCGTGACACTGTCGTACGACCTGCCTATCAAGTCAGAGTACATCCAGGGCTTCCAGTTCTGGATCCAGGGCAACAACCTGCTGACCTTTACCAAGTATCTGGGCAGCGATCCCGAGATGACGATGACCTCAAGCGTCATTGGTCAGGGTATCGACCTGGGTTGTCTGGGCCAGAGCCGCAGTTTTGTTGCAGGCGTTAAGATTAACCTGTAATTCTAATTAAGCATTAAGAATTAAGCATTAAGAATTAAGCATTATGAATATCAAGAATATATATCGTAAAGGGGCTGGCTCAGTGTGCTGCGGCATTGCCGCAGCCCTCATGGCACTTCCAATGCTCACATCCTGTGAAGACTTCTTTGCCCAGGAAAGCGACGATGTGCTCTATGCCGATACCGAGCATCTGACGGTGGCTGAGGACACCATCTATTCTGTAACGGGTATCCTGAAGAAGCTTCAGGCCCTGGCCGACCGCACCGTCCTGCTTGGCGAGTTGCGCGGAGACCTGGTAGAACTGACTGGCGAGGCCAACAAAGACCTGGTTCAGATTTATGAGTTTAACGTGAACGACAGTAACAAGTATAATAATCCCAGTGACTATTATGCCGTTATCAACAACTGTAACTATTTCATTGCCCATGCCGATACCGCTTATCGCGACAACCGCGATGACGATATCTTCATGAAGGAGTTCTGTGCTGTCAAGACCATCAGGGCATGGACCTACCTGCAGCTGGTGCTCAACTACGGCAAAGTGCCTTTCTTCACAGAACCATTGCTCAGTAAAGAGGAGGCCGAGGCTGCTGAAAACGGTGCGAAGTATAATCTGATGCAAGTCTGCAACTTCTTCATCGAAGACCTGTCGAGTCTGCAACGCCGTTACAACGTAGAGACACCCAACTATGGCAAGGTTCGCGACGAGGAGTCCAGGCTCTTCTTCTTCCCCACCAGCGTGGTGCTTGGTGACCTCTACCTGTGGCGTGCTTCGCTGACAGGCGACCAGTCCGACTATCTTGAAGCTGCTTGGATGTACTATCTGTATATCTATGACCGCAGCTATCGCCTGGGTAATGGTGCATATCCTCTTACCCTCGACGCTCGCTGCTATTGGGAGCCTGGCGAGACTTCTTTCCTGAAATTCTCAGGAAGGGACAAGATCTTCCCCATTGAGGAGAGTACCCGTTATGATGCAGAGCTAATCACGATGATTGCCGGTGACAAGATTCCTGCCGATGGTCATTACAGTGAGTTGCGTAATTTCTTCACCTCTCGCGACGAGAACAACAAGAAGGTGAGCATTGTTCCCTCAACCCGTCTTGAAGAGATTTCCGAGGCACAGACCAACGTGGTTCTCACAAAGAGTGGCAATGAGACGTATTTTGCCGACCACGGTCTGACAGAGCATATGTCGGGCGACCTGCGTCTGGCCGCTGTGTGGAAGAAGGATGTGGAGACCGATGCTATCACCAAAGACCGTATTGAGACTCAGGAGATCAGCAAGTGGAAGAAATATCCTAATGTGAACATCTATCGCCGCACCATGCTCTACCTGCGTATGGCAGAGGCCTTCAACGGTGCAGGATATCCACGTATGGCCTTCCAGATTCTGTCAGAAGGACTCAGCGACCAGGCTATCCTCGATAATGTCATTTCACGCTATCAGAACTATGATGCAGAGAACGATACTGTAATCTACTCTGAAACCGATTCTCTCATCTTGTCGCAATTCTACTTCTCTGACCTGTATTATCAGGTGGCAAAAGCCAAGGACTTCGTCACGCTGTCTTCTGCACGTGTCAACCAGATTGGTATCCACCAGCGTGGTAGCGGTTTCACGCCGGCTGACACCACCTACGTATTGCCAAACGACACCATCGAGACCAACCCCGTGAAGCGTGCTCAGCTCATTGAGGAGCAAAAGGTGGTGGTCGACAGCCTGATCCTCACGGAATCGGCTCTGGAGTTTGCCTTCGAGGGTACCCGCTACTATGACATCATGCGCTATGCCCTGCGTCAGTCCAACCCTGAGGCTACGATGAACAAGATCATTGGTATGCGAAAAGGTAAGGCCAAGGCCACGTCAACCCCGCTTCTCAACCGCCAGAACTGGTATCTCCGCTGGAAGGGCAAGATTGGCTATATCGGCGAATAAAGGCTCGCCTCAATAGTATTTAAGTAGCGCAAAGCGTTAAAGATTTCAAACACTTTGCGCTACTTTGCTTTTTATTATATACCTTTGCAATATGATGTGTACGAAAATCCATAACCGCCTTGCAGCGATGCTCCTCATCGGAGTACTGATGCTCACAGCCTGCGGCGGCTCCGACTCCACTGTCGATCTGCTCTCGCTCGATATCGACAGCTACCGTCCCGTCGATGAGTTCGTCGATGCTTACGAGGCTGTCAGCAACCGCGAGAACCTACAGTCGGGCAAGGACTATGATCTGGAGAAGACCGTACGCGTCATCAATGCACTGGAACTGGCACAGGTACGCTCCAACAGCTTCGATGAGTTTCTCGACTATATGGCCCGTCAGGACTTTACCGGCGTTGCTCCCGATGTTCTTGAGTGTAAGCGCAAGCTCTTTCCCGTGCTGGAATATACCTATAAGCTGCGCCAGCAGGACGAGCAGTTAGGCGATGTGTGGATGCTCCTGCGCAGTGCCGCCCGTGGGGGTGAGACGCTCGTAGAGAATACCTCGGCCCTGAGTTTGCTCCGTGCTGCTCATGGCGACATCTTTGCACTCATTGGCATCCTCAACGGCGAGGATGCCGACCGCTCCACCTCCGAGGCCTTCGCACAGTACGAGAAGGACAAGAAGCTGAAGTCTGCCATCCGACAAGACCTTCAGAAACTGCGTATCTCCTACCGTCAGTATCTGGAGGACTATACCCCCATCTGCAAGAAGTATATGCAGGAATACGATGCCCTCTGCATCGAGAAGGACAAGGCCTATCTGGACCTCTATGCCGGCCGTACCGACGAGGCCATGACCCATACGCAAAACATCCTCAGGAAATATCCTGATAATGCCGAGGCCATGCTCCTGCAGTCTATGGGGCATATTCTCTTAGCTACAACGGAATCACGTAATAATGTTGTATCGGTATCCCGAAATCTGGAGAATCCGGTTGTTCCGTCTCTCCGTGATTCCGTTATTTCGGAAGCCCCCGCTCCCCTTCAGGGACATTATGCCCAGGCCAATGCCCTCTTGCAGCGCTATACCGAGCTCTATCCTGGTCGTACGGCACCGGCCCTCGTGCTCGAAGGACTGATGCAGCAGCAGTTGGGCAACGAGCAGGCTGCCATGAGCCGCTTCCATCAAGCCAGCGTGGAGTATCCCCGTCAGGCGGCACAGCTCACCGATATGCTTGATGCCTATAACACACGCAACTATCTGAACCGCACACCAGAGGGACAGTACCTGCGCCGTCTCTATGCCTCCACGATGGAGGGCTACGGCCTTTTCAGCCCTAATCTGTTGAAGGCTAAGCATTATGCTGATCAGGGTAATCTGGAAAAGAGTCGTGAGGAGATCTACAACCATTTCTTCCGTCGCGGCAATCAGGGCATCTACGACGAGCTGCTCTCTGATATGCAGTTCTGTGAGGAGAACCTCTATGGTGCCTTCAAGGGCCTGCTCCTGGAGTCCTCGTATGTCGATGTCAGCGTGGAGCCTGAGTCCGAGTGGCTCTTCTGGCACAGCGATGACGTGCTGCGGGTACAAATCAACAACCGTTCCGACCTTGACCTGGAGAATGTGCGCGTGTTTCTCTGCATCCATTATACGGATATGTATAAGGATGAGTACGACGTGGTCAAGGTGCCGCGTTCCATGAATGTCATCCCCAAGCACAGTGTTGCCGACCTCGACACCGTGGTGATACGCTATCCGGGCAAGACGGCCGGCGACATCACCCGCATCCGTGCCATCGCCATGACCGATGACCGCATCTGTTGGGTGGACGATGTGAACTATAAGCAGAACCGCGCCCTGAACAGCGCACGGGGAGGCCAACAGCCTGTGGCTAACAGTCAGCAGGCACAGCACGAGGAATACCTGCGCAACTATTCGCTGGAACCCCGAAAGCTACAGCGCACGCTGAAGGAAGGTGTCACGGTGTTAGCGCCTGAAGAAGATCCTACCGTAGAAAAATCGTGGTGGGACTCATTCCTGGGTTGGTTCTCCAGTCCTGACAACAACTTGAAGGTAGAGTTGCCACGTGTGCTGGCTATGACCGACCCTGTCTTCTCGCTTAATCCCATCGATGCCGAAGGTGCCGTCAGTCCCAAGGAGAACTACCTCTCGGGTACCACTATCCATCTCGCCTTCGACTATGAACCCGCTTACGAAGAGCATCTCTCTTTATATATCTATAGTGAATCGGCCACCTTCAAGCTCGACATTCTCTACAAGGGTGCCGCCTCCCAGGTCCTCTCCGTCGAAATCCTTTAGAATCATAAATATAAGGTCTAGAATAAGAGAATTTAATTTTAGGGCGAAGCCCTTTCAATTTTCGGAATCTTTTTTTTATAATTTTGAGCGTAGCGACCCAAAACCACAGGTCGGTCTACCAACCTTAAATTCTTCATAAATTCAGAAAACACTCAAAGTTGCATGAAAAAAATTCTCTAATTCTCCAATTCTTGACAAAAAAATCGTACCTTTGTACCCCAAACAAAAACCTTTAACGAAAATAATAATGAAGAAACAATTTTTTCTCGGTGCTGCAATGATGGCAGCAACACTGAGCATCCAGGCTCAGAAACCGATGACTGCCCCCGCCGGTGGTAAGGCTATCAGTGACGAATTGATCGGTATCTTCTTTGAGGATATCAGTAGTGCTGCCGATGGCGGCCTGTATGCCGAACTCCTCCAGAACGGCTCGTTCGAGTTCAACCCCGCAGAGCGTGACGGCTGGGGAGCCGGTACCGCTTGGAAGCAACTCCGCCCGGGCCACTCTTTAGGTACCCTGCAGGTACGCATGGACAACCCCATCCATCCTAATAACCCCACCTATATGCGCTTGCATACCGAGCGTGTGAAGGAATATTCCGACTATAAAGGCTGGAAAGGCTTCGGTATTGAAAACACCGGTTTCAACGGTATCAGCGTGAAGGCTGGCGAGAAATACAACTTCTCTGCTTTCTTCCGTATCCCTTCTGCTATCAGCAGTCAGACATCACCTTTCACCAAACAGCCTTCAGCCTTCGAGCTTCGTATTGTGTTGACAGAGCCTCAGGGCTGGGGTAAGGACCCGAAGGTGCTGGGCGAGGCAAGCATCGAGGTAGATGCTAAGAACTGGCAGAAGTGTGAGGCTGTGCTCACAGCTGCTGAGGATTGTAAGAACGCCACCCTGCAGATCCTGGTGCTCACTCAGGGTGACTTGGATGTCGACCAGGTGTCTCTGATGCCTCAGGATACCTATAAAGGTCATGGACTCAGAAAAGACCTGGCTCAGGCACTGGCTGACCTACAGCCTAAGTTCATGCGCTTCCCCGGTGGATGTGTGGTTCATGGTGGTGGCGACGGCTTCTGGGACACCTACCGCTGGAAGACCACTATCGGTCCTAAGGAGCAGCGTAAGGGTCTGAAGAACACCTGGGGCTATCATCAGAGCATGGGTCTGGGTTACTTCGAGTATTTCCAGTTCTGCGAGGACTTGGGCATGGAGCCCCTGCCTATCCTGCCTTGTGGCGTGAGCTGTCAGGGAACTAATGGCGGTTGGAATATGTGGCCCACACAGGCTCAGGATGTGGTGCCTATGAGCGATATGGACGAGTGGGTGGCTGAGGCTATCGACCTGATTGAATGGGCCAATGGCGACCCCGCTACCAATAAATGGGCTAAGATGCGTGCTGATGCCGGTCACCCCGCTCCTTTCAACCTGAAGTATCTGGGTCTGGGCAATGAAGAAAAAATCTCGCCTGAGTTCGCAGAGCGCTTCAAGTATATCTACGAGCGTGTCACCAAGGCTCACCCCGAGATTGTCATCGTGGGTACTGCCGGTCCTGGTTCTCATCCTCAGAATCCTGACTTCGAGAATGGCTGGAAACTGGCTGACGAGCTGGGCATGCCTATCATCGATGAGCACTACTATGAGCCCAACAGCTATTTCCTGAAGAGTCGTCAGTACGACAGTTATCCTCGCGACCGCAAGACCAAGGTTTACCTGGGTGAGTATGCTGCCAAGGACAAGAAGCTTATTGACGCCCTGGCTGAGGGTCTGTACCTGCTCCATGTAGAACGCAATGGTGATGTGGTGGCTATGACTTCATACGCTCCCCTCTTTGCCCGTAAGGACAACACCAACTGGAACCCCGACATGATCTATTTCGATAACGAGCGTACTTACCTCACCTGCAGCTATTATGTGCAGCAGCTCTTCGGTCAGAGCGCCGGTCAGTACTACTATGGCGACTGTGTGAAGTTCGAGGGTGATGCTGCTGATGTCATCCAGCCCCAGGAGGATGTCCACTACGGTCAGTCAGTCATACTGAACGTGAAGACCCGCAAGCTTTATGTGAAGATCTGTAATGCTTCTGATGAGGCAAAGAAGGCCAACATCAACCTGAGTCGCTTCGGCCTGAAGAAAACAGCTCAGAAGACTGTACTGAGTGGTCTACCCACTCAGGAGAACAACTACGACGAGCAGCCCATCGCTCCTCAGACCGAGAGCATCAAGGCCGAGAAGAAGTTCTCTCTCGACGTGGCTCCTTACACCTTCATCATGCTGGAGTATAGCCTGTAACTCCCTACTGGCCATTGATGAAATATTCATGGTCATTCATGTTAGAAAGAAAAGAAAAAGACACCCGCTTGGTTGATGATATTCCAAGCGGGTGTCTTTTATTTCGTTCTTTATCTCAGAAACGGTGGGTAAGGTCACCGTAAATTTCTATCTTGCAATCGTGTTTCCCGTCAAGAACAGCCTGTAGGAGCTGTTCTGACTTGTCAAGTGCATCGGCCACAATATCCCACTTGTTGCTTTTGACGGCATTCGCCATCTCACCTGCTACTTCGTAATTGGGGATGTAGCACTCGCTCTTGACACGATCAAACGACAGGTAGCCTAAATGTATCAACACAGTGAAAACATCGCTTTTGCTTCTGATATCTTCGAGTCTTCGAAATGCGCAACTGTTTTTTTTAGCGTTAGCGGGTTTTTTCCTTCATTCCCAATTTATGCATATGTCCGGGCAATTTATGCTTAAATTGATTCCATTTATGCATAAATCTACCCCAGTTCGGGATAAGAGTTGTCAAAACAGCATAAGTTGTTTAGTGTCCTCGATATAATATCCATCAAGTGCTTGTGGCTTGTTATCGAAGAAACAATATGCAGCTAGAGACGCGACCATATTC
>Ga0310694_10000300_pt1 | contig 68105 bp, 42 predicted proteins | sample 174DNAGHGhighgp2_FD_203884 | JGI IMG/M metagenome (GOLD analysis project Ga0310694, IMG submission 203884) | Sheep rumen microbial communities from Palmerston North, Manawatu-Wanganui, New Zealand - 1742 DNA GHGhigh gp2 (v2) (version 2) | ecosystem: Host-associated > Mammals > Digestive system...
TACGCTCCCACTGCGCCGTGAAAGTCTGATCTGTTGCAGGAACCTTTTCAGGCACAGCAGGACTCCAGCCCTTGAAGGTGAAGCCAGTCTTCGTAGGGACGGGTGCGGTCAGATCCGTTGCGTAGTTCTGAGTCTTCACAACATTCGACTGGCCGTTGTCCAACACAAAAGTCATCGTGTACTTGTTGATAGTCCACTTCGCTGTGAAGGTCTTGTTCTCAGCAGGGATTGTCTTGGGAACGTCCACATCCCATCCTTCAAAGGTGTAACCAGTCTTAGTCGGGACAGGAGCGGTCAAATCAGTTGCATAGTTCTGAGTCTTCACCACATTCGCCTGGCCGTTGTCCAACACAAAGGTCATCGTGTACTTGTTGATGCTGAACTGGGCTGTGTAGGTCACGTCACTTGCTGGCATTGTCGAAGCCACATCCTTGTCCCATCCTGTAAAGGTGTATCCCACCTTGACAGGATTAGCGGGCTTGGTGATAGCAGATTCGTAAGCAACTGTCGTTACCGTGCTCTTACCATCAACAATGAACGTCAGCTTGTAGCTGTTACGCTCCCACTGCGCTGTAAAGGTCTGATCTGTTGCAGGAACCTTTTCTGGCACGGCAGGACTCCAGCCCTTGAAGGTGAAGCCTTCCCTTTCAGGATCAGCAGGCAGAGTGATAGGCTTATCGTAATTCAGTTCTTCCGATTGCAGGATAACTCCTTCAGAGATAAAGGTTATCGTGCTTTTTCCTTCCTGTGTATTAATGATTACAGGAGAACTCGGCAATCCAATGACATCCTGTGATTTGAATATCACTGTATTATCAAACGTAACCAACTCCACATCCAAGGATTTCTGGTAAACCTTAAAAATGATGTTTTCCCCCTGCGCCTGGTTACTTCTTATTCGCAAGTAGCCATACATCGTAGTTTGGCCATCCTTCTCGACACTCTGGATTTTTGACACGCCACGACATTCTTCACCACAGAAAGCTGCCACCTCGTAGTCTGAAAGATCGGATACGGAATTTCCCATAACAGCAACAGTAACGTATGCGGTCATATCATACTGGTAGGCATAGGGATCTAAAGTCCAGTGCTGTGCGCCCTGTGCACCTACCCCCATGAAAAGGAGCAGGCACAGGCACATCATGATGTTTCTAATAGTTCTCTTCATGGCTCTTTACTTTTTTAGGTATTTACCATTTACTATTTTATGTCCGTTCACAATGTAAACGCCCTTATTGGTTCTGGAATTGAACAACGGAGACTGGGTATCCACCTTACGACCCTGAAGGTCATAGACAGTATTGCCAATCCTCTGCAGTCCCTTTTCAACTTCAACAATGCCGGTAGTCTCACCGAAGCTAATGGCAAACGGCTGTCGGCGACTACCTACCACATCATCACGGAACGTCAGGTGCTCGTTGGCCAGGAATGATTCCCCTGTATTAGCATCTATTACAAGGAAGGTGATGTCAACAGGCTGGTCACCATAGACGGTAAGGTAGTAATTGCTACCCACAAGTTCGCCAACACCGCGCAACTCATCGCCATCCATAGCATAAATAACATAGTTGCCATCTGTCATATCCATTCCATTCTGATAAAGGCGAGCCGTCACACTCATGGTATTGGGATAGGCATTGACATCAACGAATCCTTTCACAAACTGTTTGCCAGGAGCATACACCCTCATTGTGCGGCTGTCGGCAGGCAATTCTGAGAAGTCAAAGTTAAGAGACTTCTCACTGACCGACCTGTACAGATAGCCCTCGCCAGGCGTGAGCGTGTTCAGGCTGCCCTCCCAGTAGCCATCAGCATATTCGGTGAATCCTCTCTGCGATACCAAGTAGTCACCCTCATCGGCATTACCGATGGTCACACTGACAAGACGAGCTTCCGTCCACGGATATGCTATCCAGTTCCACCCCCTCTTCAAATTCTGAGAAGTCGTGAAGAGGTGTCCGCGAAGGTTTGTTGTGAAACGCTCCTGCACTTCCATCTTGTATGCCACTCCTGAAGTCAAACCGTCCAGCCCTCCTATCAAGCCAAACTCAGGGTCGCTAATCAACTCATCAAACTGTCCTACGATTCGGTTGGCATAAGAGTTAAACAGCTCTTTAGGCCATGACTCGCTGATATAGCTCGACACCCAGTTCCATCCCTTTTCCAGTGTCATTGACTGTCGGTAGAACTCACGTTCAAAGACCGCTGTGATGGTCTGCGCAGACCTCACTGTGAAGTTCAATGTCTCATTAGTGTTTTCTATTGTCACGCCATCCACCTTCCATGCCTTTAAGACATAATCCTCCAAGGGAACTGCTGTGAGGCTAAGCTGCGTACCATATTCATATCTGCCGGAACCGGCTCCTACGATGCTACCGCCACTACCCGCTGTCTCTATCGTCACCGAGTAGTTCATCTCACGGAAGTTAGCCACGATGTCAAGGTCACTAAGTGCCTTGATTTCCAAGAGCGGTTCTGTGGATATACTTTTTCCATTCAGGGTCCAGCTCGTGAATTCATAGCCTTCATTAGCAGAAGCATTGAGATGGAGAATCGACTCGTAACCCACAATCTCATCAGGTGACGTGCGTGTAATCGTTCCGGAGTTTTCCGGATATACCCTCATCGTCAACTGTGCACGTCCGTCCCTGTAGAAAACCCATCCTACCGTCTTTCCGTCCTTCCCGCTAAAGCCTTCTGCATCATTGATGCCTGCCGTTTGTACGGTAAGCTGATAGTAGCCATTGGGGGTGTTGGCAGTGAAACGGCTCAGGTCTAATGAGAACGTACGGTTGTCTTCTGTTGAAATGGCTACCGTGCTTACATCCTGCTTAATGCCTTGAATAGCAATGGAGATGTCATCCGTAGTAAACGTAGCAGGGTCGACAGGCTTTGTGAAAGTCACATTGACAGGCGTGAGAGGCTCAAAAATGACCTGACCCTCTGCTGGTATCGGCGTTATCTCTTGCACAGCAAGTAATATGTCAGGAGTTGGATTGTACGTAATAACGTAGGACTGCTGTTCAGCACTGGCGAACTCATCAGCCAGATGCAGACGGTTCTCGTAGAGTGGTTCGAGACCATCCCGCAAAGTACGGTCGGTCTGCCAGAAATTCTGCAGGGGGATTTCCTTGCCATCACTCTGGCGTACTATTTTCTGAATATCAGTCACTCCACGTACAGGATCTATCAGATTGGCATAAACCCATCCTGACATTTTCGGGGTTACCGTAATGATGCTTTCTGTTGCAGATTTCTTTTCCACGACAACCTCTTCTGCACCACCTACGGTCAGTACCTCTCCATCGGTAAGGTAAAGCATATCAGGATAGTCGTTGGCATCAGCAATATCGTTGACGAGGAAACCTCTCAGAGGCTTGTCATCAGAAGTCAACTCAATGCTATGAATGAGTTCATGGATGGTCACCTCGTCAAGCAACGTGAGATCCGGGTTACCATAGTTGGTGACATGCGTTGCCTCTACGTTATAGTTGACAAAATGTCCAAGCATATCGGAAACCAACCACCACTGGGCATAGGTTGTAGAGCCGGCAGGGATGGCTCCGATGTTATTCTTCACGCTCTCACCTTTCAGAGCCAACACCTTGTCCTTTCCGTTGAGCTGTGAAGCCACGATATCGAAACTGCACTTCACGTTGCGGTCATTGCGGATAATCTCAGGTTGCGAGGTTACGATACGCACGTCAGTGGCATCGCCGTAGCCCTTATTCTTGATGAGCAGCGCAAATTCTGCCTCCTTGGATGGTTCTATTTCATCTGTCAGTGGATCGTCAGCCAAGACATCGCGTTGCAGGAAATAAGTAAGATCAAGGATTGGCGAAGGATTCACCGTCAGCGTCACATCAGAGAGCTCGCGTGTCACCTCCAGTCCCGAATAGGGGTCAATGTAAGTCAGTTCACCACCAAATGACCAGTTGACAGGTTCCGTTGGAGCTGCATACTTCGTAGGAATAAACAGGATTGTCGCAACACCCTTGGCATTTGCCGCCAGAGTCCAAGCATCTGTCAGTGAGGTTTCGCCTTCAAAACCTGTAAGACTTTCAGCTGTGATAGTGAACTCATGAGAAGTGGCCACATTACCTTCGGCATCACGTACACGCAACTTCAGGCGAACGTCACGCATGGCCGTTGTTTCGTTGCCATTAGTAACTGAAAGCGTACCACGGAAGGCCTCTCTGGTCATCGTTACCTTCTGTTCAATCTTCAATGTGATAGTGGCGCACACTGCCTCAGATGTCTCATTCACCTTGGCTTGGAGAATACTAGCTTCTGCCTCAAACTGTTCACCCATGTTAGCAAATCCGCACTCCAGAGCAAATGCATGTGCCTCAGCAATAACCTTGGAAGCCTCGTCCCATATTTCTGGATGCATATGATTTTCACCAACCACAGTATTACCTGCCTCTATCTGCCATGTGTTGCGTAAACGCGCCACATACGAATCAAACGTATTGCGGGTGATATTGTCAGGCCGAAAAACATCAAGTACTTGATGCATTTGTTCCAATGTCGCATCATGCTGGATACCCTGCTCTGCGTAGCGCAACCTCAGCAACTGCCCCACTGGAGTATCCGTCCATGCCTCATCGCCATAGCGGTCAACAAACATGGTATGTGCAGCATCGGCCGCTTCCAGTATGCGATATGTATTATCATAGAAAGCCTTCATGAAAGACGGGGTAGCAGATGACGTACTCTGCTCTTCAGTATCACCAGAGCTATCACCAGCCTCTATACTGCGAGCTCTGTACCAATCATCTCCGTCAATCTTCGAACCACAAGGAGCTGTGAAATAGTCCCAGCACTTCTTGCCTCGCCATATCCAACTGACAATCGGTGCTTTCTTCAAAAGCTTTGCCACATCCTCAGCACACGGGTCAAGCAACGCATCAAGACAGTCATCCCTTTGGTCTTGATTAAGATACCCACCTTGGGTAAAAGAGTGATAAGCGCACTCCGCACCTCCTGCAAAGCAATTCAGGCCGGGTACAGTCTCTTTGACAATACACCATAGCGTTTGTGTGCCATTGCCGTTATCTACATATTCCTTGTAGGCATCCTTTGCACATTCATAGTATGGTATCCACTGACCGGCGCATTCTGCCAGACGATGAAGGATGTTGGGTACGCATGGGTTACAGTTGCGCACAGGCGTAGTAACGCTGCCGCCGCCACCGCCGCCGCCATACCAGCTGCCGCCGCCACCGCCGCCGGGACCGCCAAGGTAGCCACCGCCACCACCGCCGCCACCTATCCAGGTGCCGCTGCTATAGCCACCATGCGAGCTGGGAGGACAGTTACCCACCTGTTCCGTATAAGTACGACTATGGCGCTTAACAATTTCCTTCCATTCTCCAGTAGCTTTGTCGCAAATGCGTTCGCTGTCATAAGTAATGATTGTTCTAGTAATTGTATAGCAGCCTGTGTCGGAACCGTTTCCATTTCCGTTTCCATTTCCGTTTCCATTTCCGTTTCCATTTCCGTTTCCATTTCCGTTTCCATTTCCGTTTCCGTTTCCATTACCGTTTCCGTTTCCATTACCGTTTCCGTTACCGTTTCCGTTACCGTTTCCGTTATCGGAGCCGTTTCCACCGCCAATTTCATTTTCATCACCAGATTCATTGTCATCACCGGGGTCATTTCCACCGCCGTTGTCGCCGCCACCATTATCATTACCACCAGTATTGCCACCACTGGATCCACCCCCACCGTTCGTACTTCTCTTATTTACCTGAACGGGGAATACTAATGCTGCTTCCGGATTCAGAATGTCGTAATGTGTCGGCATCAAAGGCGTGAAGGTGAGACGTTCATCATCTTGAGGAATCTCTACGTTAATGTCATAAGCCGGCATTTTTCCCTTATTGATACAAGAGACATAGAATATATGGTCTTCTGTGGGAATATTATCCGGGTAAGTCCATACCACCACGGGCGCAGGGACATTAACCTCGTAATCGGCTGTGATAACAACCTTATACTCATCTTCCACCGTTGTCCGTTCCACAGTCCAGTCAACCTGTATAGACTGATACGGCAGGAAGATGTCCTCCGTATTTGTACGTCCAGCCATAACATAGATTGACGAACGGTAGCTGTCATGCTTTGTAGCAGTCACCGCAAGGTCGTAATAGCCCGCTGGCACATCAGTTTCAAACACGCCACTCCCATTCGTCGTACCAGAAGCCACCACGCTGTTTGATGATGGTTTATACAATGTCACGTTTGCCCCGGCAACAAATGGAGCCTCTTCCGTATTATAAGTAAACTCATCAGCCACAACGACATGCAATTTGCCTGACGATGTTGCTACAGGAGTGACATTGAAACGTACATAAGTACCGTTACCATTCTCACAGTTAATTCCCACTGTGGCGTATGCATCCACATTCAAGTTGAGACCTTCCGTACTCATAAGGAATACGATGGTAGTGGAATCGTTTTGCGACATACTGCTCATGCTGGTGGGAGTAGCCAACTGTAACCATTTCTGCTCGGAAGGCATAGCCACACTAACGACACCCGATTCTCCGCGACCACGGTTGGTAATGGTCAGCTGATACTCTGTCACATAGCCTTCGGGCAAGGTAAGCGTTGGTGTCTGATCACCTACTACAGCAAGTGACGCTTTCTGAGCAACGCAGTAATAGTACACAGGGATATTCAGTTCTGCACCCTCAACTGTCGTCACATGTATTATCATGTCATACCACTTCACCTCTGCCGAGGCACTGCTGCCTGTGATGTCAGCCTTCAACTCTACTTGCTGTCCAGCACCTATTGATTCAGGCATTGTAAGTTGGACTTCACAATCATCTGGAGATGTCACCAATGTGGCGGTTACTCCAGTAAGAGGTAGCGTACACGGGTTCTTGAGCGGTATGCTCAGATGGTATGTGTCACCCACAGATGCTTCCACCTTAATATAACTATTATTAGCGCGCACGAGGCCATAGATATTGAATCCTGCCATCTCGTCACGTTTGTTTTCGTTAGGATAACAAGCACCCACGGCAAAATGCCCCGTCTGTCCCTCTACTGGCGTATAAACCACGCTAAACATACCTTCCGAATCAGTCGTTGCCGATAACGTCTGTCGGTAGCCGCTCGTGATGACATAAACTTCCACTTCTCGTCCTGCCATGTTCAGTCCCTCAGTAGCAGGTGCCAGTTGTCCGCTAATGTTTACTGTCTCGCCTTGTGCATAGATGTTCTTGTCAGTCGAGACTGTGGTTTGGAATGGCGAAACGATGTTTAGATCAATTCGCTGAGAAGTGTTATTGGTCGTGACGAGTTCGTCCTGTGTCTGCTTCTCATTCACCACGGCATATACCTGCGTCGTTGTCACGCTGGAAGCTGTCTTAAAGCTACCCTTAAGCGTACAAGACGATTCCACAGGAATATCATTGTTGTAGTAAAGTGTAGTAACAGGAGAAGAAGATTGGCCTGTATATATTGTCACGGAAACAGGAGCTGCCATCGTAGCAAATCCGATGTTCTCTATCGTCACGTTGACTTCAGCAGAACCACCTGCACAGACAGTTGACTCAGTGAGACTGATTTCCCTGACAATCATGTCGGGTTTTGTCTGATCAGTCACCATGAACCAGCAAACAGCCTTCGTAAACCCTTCTGCGGCTGCAGAGAATGTGACACTGACATTGTCGCCACTGGTATCGTTTCGCAGTGACTTCACCGTGACATCAACGTATTTTGCCCCTGATGGGATGACGACCGTATGGTTGTAGTTCAAGTTTTCGTCATAGGTACTTGTGAGTTGCACACTGACGCTCTCTGATGTATCAGCAGTATTGCGACTGACACGCAACGTCAGCGACTGTCCTTCCTTGACCACGGTAGCAGATGGCGACATATTCAGAGCCGGACCGTCATCATCAAGGATAGTAAGAGTACTCTGAACGACACCGAGGTTGTTCTCGTTTGCTCCTACCGTACACGAACATGAACTGACGTATGTACTAGCAGTGATGTTGTAGGTGCGTTCACCATCAACGGTGCTGTTATCAACAGGTCCCATGGTGAACTGCACTTCCTCCACTCCGGCAACCATTTTGATTGTAGGCGTAGTGTAGAACAAAGCCCCTGAAGGTGCGTCATCACTCAGTTTGATAGTCACGGTCTTGTCAATATTGCTCTTGCGACGTATAACACCTGTCACAGACTGAGGTCCTGCTCCTTCTGAGATCTCAGAGGGTACCAGTTCCAACTCTATCTCAGGCATATCATTATCATTGACCATCACAAAAACCTCCCCTTTATTATATGCAGGAGCCGATGCCGTAAAAGCGGCTGAGAAGTCCAAGTCAGGCATATCATCATCGATGACTGTCACCTCCATCGTTTTCTGGCTTTCCCCCGCAGGGATGACGATATTGCCATCAAACCTAAACCGTTTGGGATTTTCCGATGTCAATGTGACATTCAGGTCTTTTTGCGGCACACGGTCTGCGGTCACTGTCAGCAGGAAGGTCTCTCCCTCAGTGATTGTCGACTTCGATACCGTCAGTTTCAGGTCGGGGTATTCATTATCCTCGATAATGAAGTTTGTCGATGCGGTGGGATAGTCATTGCCCGTGGCAGTAATCGTAACCACGGAATCGTTGTCGAGCACCTTATTGTCCGTCAAGGTCATAAAGGCCACAGCACCAGAGATACCCGCCTTGATAGTTACTGTAGCAGGAAGGTTCACACGTGCATCCTCCGTGGTGCTAAGCGTGAAAGTCTGGTCACCGCTCCAATCACCGCTACGGCTTACTTTAACCGCAATTCGTCCACTATTGTTTTCTGCGACACGTGCGGGGGAGCACTCAATGAAGAGTGCCTTTCCTATTGTCAGCACATCATTGGCCAAGAGCGTGTTATTTCCCTGTGCCGATGATGACTCACCGGCATCGCTGTCGGCAACGATTCGTATCTGGATGCGTGCATCACCTTCTATGCCAATAAGCTTAGGCAGTGTAATCTCTGCCTGACGGCTGGCAACATCGCCTGCACCCAGCAACTCGTCGGCATGAGTTGTAGCAATGAGTTTCTGCACCGTGCCACGGCGGTTGACCAGCGAGATCTGTTCACTCCATCCGCCACTGGTTGCCAGACCGCCCACATTCTCTACTTTCCATGAGACCACGATTTTCTCTCCTGGTGTCAGCATAGACCTGTCTGCTAAAATATCTTTCACCGTGAGGTCGGGCAGACTGGAGACTATGAGCTTTCCTGCTTTGGCATCCGTCAGCACGTTCTCACCCGTAGCCAGCGATAGCGTGGCATTTGAGATTGTCAAGGCGTGCTCGCTGCCTTCCGTAAAGGACTGGGGGATATTGATGAGCAGCTTCAGCACTGTTCCCGCCTGTCCGCGCAGTGGTTGGTTGTTGTCTGAAAAGAGCATCACGCGATAGCGTGTGGCTCCCATATTCCGGATGATGACATTGTGTCCGTTAGCACGGTCTGCCAGCGTAACTGTCTCATTCGCCGTAACAGCAGTGGGCAGTGTCACATCAAATTGTGCCGCCACAATCTCGTCGGTGTTCTCGATAGCCACAGGCAGTTCCACCTGTCCTATCTGTACCGTGGCATCAGGAATATTGATGATATTGCGCCGCTGTGCATAGTTACTGGCAGCCATCCACGCCAGCACCATGACAAGCAGACACTTTATTGATAAATTGTGTTTCATATAATGTCGTTCTATGTTACATATTCACGATCTTCTTTCCATTCACGATATAGATTCCTTTTGACAATTTGCGAAGAGCCTTCCTGTCGCCAGATATCTTGCGTCCACTCATATCATAGATTTCTGCGTTAAGCAGTGAACTATCGCTATGGGTCATGTCGCTGATCGTTGTAGTAGTATCAACAAAGATATAGACCCCTATCGGCTCTGCATCTATGTCGGAAAGTGCAGCACTTACAATCTCCACATTTCCTGACTGCGTCTGGCAAATCGCAGTTGCGCCCACTGGCAATGTGGCACCGTTCATGGAATAACCCACTATTCGTGTTATCCCGTCCAAATGATTGATGCAGCATTTGAATCCCATCTGTGTCAACTCCTGGCTCACTTCTGTTACGAGGTCGCCACTCAGGGTCATCTCAAAGGCAGCCACTGGTGTGTTCGTATCCAGAATGATGCTGTTGCCATCAAGATACACTACAGCCTGAGCCTCCTCTGCCATGACATTGTTGTTCACCGTGTTGCGTGATGCCTTTGCAGAAGATTCACGAGAAGCACTGACATCAATACGCAGAAGCTGATCCACCATACGCACCACATCCTGCACATTGATGACCTCGTCGCGCCATAGGTTAGCAGCGGTGAAGTTAAACGGTTTCTCGTTATAGGCCTCGAATGCGAAGTTAATCTGTGCCTGCAGGTCAGTGACATCCACCTTACCGTTGAAATTGGCATCACCCTCGCCAAAGAGCAACTTGATATAGAATGCGCTACCCTCTGCACGTCGCTTGTTGTCAACGACACTAGCACGTAGTGTGTCGCCATTCTCACCATGATAGTCATTCTGTGACGACACGTATGGGAAGGTGACAGTGCCGTTGCTGTAACTGAGCTGGATAGCCCAGTCGTCATACCCTGTAGTAAGCAGAAGGTTAAGTATGTCGTTATACTTCTGTGCCGAGTGGTTATAGAGGAGGATGGTGGGAATCTGCCCTGCCATCTCTTCTGCAGAACTGTTGCCCAAGTCGTAGGTCACCACTTTGTCAATCACCTGAGAACCCAGGTTCAGTGTGGCCACCCTTGGAGCAATCATCGGCTTGACATCTTCCAGACAGTTACCATTGGCAATGAGCGTGGTGAGAGCCGGCATCTGCGCTGCAAAAGCGCCTATGTTGCCAGCCAACTGATTGTTGGAGATATTGAGCGACGCAAGCTTTGCCGGGATAGTTTTGAGCACCTGTGGCAGGCTTCCATCGAGGCTGTTGCCGCTGAGGTTCAGTGTCTGCAGTTCTGGCAGACTCAGCAAGGTCATAGGGAATGCCCCTGTGAGTCCGTTGTCGTGCAGGTCGATGGCAAAGACATGACCGCCGCTGACTCTCACGCCGGGAAGGGTGAGCACAGTGCGCGTCTCGACATTGAAGTTCCATTTCGTTGTCCAGCTCTCGCCATTGCCCATCTCCTCGTATGCCGTCTGCAGCAACTGCCAGTCGGCCTCGTCCATCTGCGGCATAGCTATCTCCACCTTCTTGTAGAAGAAGTTATCGCTGCGGTTGTTGACCTCGTTGCGTTCACGCAGTTGGTTGCCATTGCCAGCGTTTGTGGCAAAGAGGAACGCGTACGTACCTTCCTCGGCATTCCCACCCACAACAGGTGCATAGGGATTGACGATGGTGCCGCCCACTGAGATCCAGTCAATCAACGTCACGCTGCTCATATCGGCAGCAGCCAGGACATAATAGTTGCCGTAGGCCGTCTCATCGATTGCTACCTCCACATGCTGTGTGTACTGTTCTCCAGGTGCCAGTGCTGCGGCGTTCTCTACTGTTGCCAACAACTGGCACTGGTTATGATTGGTGCCACTATATACATCGGGTACGAGCCACAGACGGTCTGTCCAGCCCTGTGTTCCCGTTGCGCCGCGTCCATCGTTTCTGACAGTCCACTCGATGTCCACCGTCTGTCCAGCCTCTAAGGGCTGTCCTACATTGATGGCAGTGACATGCAGGTCGGGCAGGATATTGATGGCGAAGCTCATCACCTCACTCTCTATACGCTGAACGGCATTGCGTGCCACGACATACCAGTTATAAGTACGTCCTACCTGACAGAAATTCTGTGAGAGGAACGACAGTTCGCTGATGCCTTCGGCCACGGGCGAAGTGGGCCGCTGGTTGGCAGCATTCCAGAGATACACGTCATAGACGGCATTCGTGATGCTGTTCCATTTCAGGAGAACGGTCGTTGATTCCAAGTCCGAGCCGTTGGCGGGACTTAGCTCCGTAAGTCTGCCCTCCAATGCCGGTCGTAGTGTGATGGTATGCGTAAACTCAATGAAAGTTTCCTCATCTCGCGTACCTATTATATTATATATAAGGGTACACTCATCAGCGCTGCCGCTGACGGCAGTCATTGACGGGATATTCCCTGTACCCTCAGTGGGATAGTCTGTAGCCGTCTCTGGTGCAGAGGCGATACTCCAACTGAAGGTGAGGTCTGGGCTTACCTGCGTGAAGTCAACTTCTGCCGTGGGCTGTCCAGAGAGTACTGTCTGTGCAGCCACTGCCTGTAATCCTGAAGGAATGAAGTTGATTCCCCATAGCTGCAGTTTTGCGTCTTCAAGTACGAGACTATTACCCATTTCGGTAAAGATGCTTACGACATCCGGGCGTATATCACCGAAGGATCCCCCCACCAGTATTACAGGTGTTTGTCCTTCAGATAGCTTTGTCAATGTCAACGTATAGCCACCGTTGATAATGCCTTCCTTGATAGTTGTCAGTTCAGCGATGGTCTCGTCGGTAAGTGGGCAAAGAGTCCATGCGTCTGCATATACTGCTATCCTCACGTTACCCACAATGGGTTTTGAAGCAAGGAAAGAAAGAAGCTCGCTCCAGTCAACAAATGAGCGTACGTTTGGTAATTCCTCTGTCATTTCATCCAGAGGCGGGAGGACTATGAAGAACGTACCCTGGATGTTCCAAGTGTTCTCATCGTTGATGAGCACGGTCATCATAGCCACCTCCGTACCAGTTGTTCCTGTGGCGGTAAGTCGCACGTCGTAGTAGCCGGGAGCCTCATAAACATGCAGGGGTGCACGCTCGGTACTGGTAGTACCGTCGCCGAAGTCCCACATAAAGCTCAGTGCCTTGTCTGATGAGAGGTTGGTGAACTTCACTCGCGAGTGCAGTTTCTCATACGAGAACTGTGCATAGAGTCCGTCCTCGCGCACCTGTTCTACATAGATATAGCCACTGCGTGCATTGATGACATCCTTGGAACCGTCCTGATTCAGGCGGGCACCATTAGTCAATCGCACCTGATAAGTGCTGTCCGTCGTAGTCTGGTCACTGATGGTGACGGGAACCTCGAATATCTTGCCGTTACTGCCAGCCAAAAGGGCATTACCGTCAAGGTCAAAGCGGTAGGCATTGTCCTCAAGCGGTGTCACCGTTATCGTGTGACCTGCGGCGCGCTCGCCCAGCATTACGTTGCCAGTCAATGGTGTAAAGACTTCGGGGAAGTGCAGCACGACTGTTACTCCATAAAAATCCTCGGTATTCTCTAAGAGTACGGGGAAGATGATATTCTGCCCCAAGGCACCCGTAGCAGTCATACCATAGATATTAAGATGCTTGCCCCCAGCCTGACCTGGCTCGTTGGGGTTACCCGGATTATAATTATAGATATAGTGAGCCGTCAGCGTGACATCCTCCGTGGGAATAGCATAGCTGAACGAGCTGCTGGTGCTGATCACCTCGCCGTTGAGCGTCCAGTTCTGGAAGGTGTACCACTGGTTGTTGTAGGCGCGGAACGTCTGTATAGAGCCTTCCTCATACTGGTTGCCGCTCTCCACGTTGAAGTAGCCGCCGCCAGCGGGGTCGCTCTGCAGATAAACGCGGTGGTAGATCTTCTTTGGAGCCGGTTCCGATGGTTCACTCGGGCTGCCTGGCTCGTAGCTGAAGTTAGCCGTCAGGCTGTTGGCCGTGGCTCCTTCCAGAATCACATAGTTGAAAGAACGGCTCTCAGAGATGACTTCACCATCCTGTGTCCAGTTCAGGAACCGGAAGTTACTGGACGGATTGGCCTGTAGCTTCACCGTGGTACCCACCTCATAGCTGTTGCCGCTTGTGACGTTGAAACTTCCACCGGCCGCTGGCGATGCAGTGAGATAAATCTTGGAATACACAGGCTTCACGGGCATCACGGGCTCTGACGGCTCCGCAGGTGCAGAGGGATTATAGCGATAATGGGCAATCAGGCGTGCGTTGTGCGCAGGCATCGTATAGGTGAAGTTGGCAGAGGTGGAGATGACCGTGCCGTTCTCTTCCCACGATACAAACACAAAACTGGAAGCTGTATAGGCTCTGATGTTGACGGCTGTACCGGCGGTATAGCTCGTCACGGCATTCAGGTTAAAGCTCCCACCCCCCGACGGGTCGGCCTGGAGCGTCAGCGAGTAGGTTGTCACTGGCGCACCGGGCTCGGCCGGGTTAGAGGGATTGTATTGCCCCAGGACACTGACACTCATGATAAGTGCCAACGCGCAGAGTATATACTTGAGACCTCGCATAATTTGACAATTTACGAATTGAACGATTCAAAATTACACTCATCTCAATCATCATTTCACCACCTTGCGGCCATTCTGGATATAGATGCCGCGGAGCATCTTGCCGTTGACCCTACGTCCTGTGAGATCGAATACGGCAGCAGGTTTTTCGTTGTTCGTCTTAAGACTGTCTACCAGAGTTGGGGTAGCACTTTCTCCGAGCTGCAGTACGAAGCGACTGCCGTTCATGCCTTCTGTAGCCTCGCTGTTGAAGGTATAGCTTTCCTCAGCCAGGTTGACGCACATACCCGTCTCGTTGTCAAGCAGCAGGACAGTACCGTCGGCACGAAGAGCCGAGATGGTATATGTTCCGGCAACACCTGCATAGTAGGCCAGCGTTACCAATCCATTGCTCTGCGGACGCTCGTTGATAGCATAGCAGTTGCCCTCGTCATCGGTTGTCAACAGTTGAGGCACACTGGCATCGAAGCTCATGAACTTGGCGGCATCGCAATTCAGTTCGTAGCGTTCGGAAGCCTCTTCGTTGAGTACCACGCGTGTCTCGTCTACCATACCGTTCTCGCCTTCAATCTGGAGGTTGAAGATGCTACGGGTCTTCATGGCAGGTACGTTCTGTCCCCTTGCACCGGCAACATGGTTGATGCTGGTGGTCAGCTGTCGGCCTTCCTTGTGGAATATGATTTCATCCACGGCATCGGGCTTCTGAACGAAGAAGCTCTGCATAGGACGCAGCACGAACTCATCGTCGGCCACGCTGTAGGCTTTGTAGGTGCTACCCGTCCAAACTGTGATAGGAGCAGTGAAGTCCATATAGTAGATATCATAGTAGCAGGGATATGGGTTACCCACATAGTTCCAAGAGCGGTTGGCCGTCGTAGCCGACTCGTTGACCGTAAGTGTCTTTGTGACATCAGTGGTGCGGAATATCTGGGCCTGACCGTCAACATCAGCCGGGAAGGTGATGACGCAAGCGGTGTTACAATGGAAGATATAGCCCTGACCAGCCAGTAGCTTGTCCGTATCTACGTTCTTCCAGCTGCCAGAGGCACCGTTGGTAGCACGGTTCTGTGCATCGTAGTAGCGGAACACGTAGCTGGCATTGTTGCTGACGTTGATATCTGCAACATTAACATCGTGCAGCGGTGTGAAGAAATACCATGTGTTGGCACTTACCGAGAACTTCGTCGTAGCCACCTCGGCACTCATTGCATCGCAGGTGTTCAGCAGGCGACCGGGGTTGCTCTCGTTGATAAACATATTAAACGTACCCATAGTGAACGGAGCACTGCCACCCACGGTAAGTTGACCGCCATAATAGAGGTCTACATCAGGCGTTCCCTGCATACGACGGTTGTTTGTCAGCATCAGCGGAGAGGTAAGCTTCCAGTAGTCTACATCGTCGCCCTCGATAATCGAACCGAACTGATACCAGTAGGTATCGAGCTTGTAGTTCACAACAGAGAAGGAAGGAACAACGAGAGTGATGGCACTCTTGGCACGGCTTGCATCAAATGCATCTCTGCTTATTGATGGTGGCGTAGCGGAACGCATTACAACCTTTTCAATAGCAGGGCAATTGTAGAAGTTACCATAGTAGCCCATATTCCCAGTTGTTGTATAATAAGTATTACCTGCATCATATACATGATAATGATAAGAATATGTTCGTGTATTCAGGTATGAAGGCATTTCAATATATTTAAGATTATTACAATAGCGGAAAGCCTCCTCACTAAGATTTTGCAAATTGATTGGAAGTATCACAGAATCAACACCACAACCGTCGAATGCACGATAATAGATATCATTAAGCGTGCTCGGTAAATCTATATGACGCAATTTGGGGGTGTTGTTGAAACTTGCAAAACGAATAATAGTAGCATTTACAGGTAAATGTAAATCGGTCAAAGATGTCAAACCGTCACAAACACATACAGCAATATCCGTCACAGCATCAGAGAAATGCATCTTTTTTATTGAGCTACAGTATTGGAAAGCTGCTGATTCTACACTTGTCACTGTACTTGGCAAAACCATCTCTTTGAGAGAACTGCAATTCTTAAATGCTCCATAACCTATTGTTTTCAAAACAGGATTTTCTCCCCAATCTATGCTCTGCAAAGAACCACAATTATAAAAAGCATCGTTTGCAATAATCGTACACTGTGAGTTATCAGCAAAAGAGACATATTGTATTGGGGTGCCATTGAAAGCATATTGAGCAATAGTTGTCACCGTCGAAGGTATATTGATTCGACGAATGTTCGTGCCGCGGAAGGAATATTCTCCAATGCTACTGATGCCCTCAGGCAAAATAACACTGTTAATCCATCCCTTACCATCAAAGGCATTGTTGGGAATTGTACTAATCACAGCCTCACTGAGGTCGAGGGCTTTAAGGTTGGTCATATTCTTGATATCAGTCCAGTCCGATGCATTCATTGGACCGATAATCTTCAGCATCTCCACATCGGTCAGCACGTCATAGGCAGGCAAAGATAGAACTTCATATCCCAATGTTCCAGCAGTAGCCAACTCCACTGTCTGCCAGTTACTTGTCAGTTCGATATCCTTAATTCTGGTGTAGTACCATACATCGCCATAATCATAATAAACAGTATCTCTCCATTCTACTGTGTATTCTCCTGGTTCCAACACAACGCAGAAATAGTCAAAATTAGTATTAGCCCAATCTTTTCCAACCTGTACTCCATTGATGTAAGTAAGAAGATTATGACTTCCTTCGCGATTATACCATGTATCTGAATAATTCGATAATTGACGACGGAAAGAGAACTTCGATGTTTTTTCTATATTAAATGTTGTAGAGAAAGAAGCTCCCGTATTACGTACACCCCAGTTACAATGCTCAACATATCCATCCTCTATAGTCCAAGGTGTAACACTGTTGTTTTCAAATGTCAGCGGCTGTGATTTCTCTGTCAGCACAGCGGTCTCAAGGGGAAGAATCTCCTTGATCTTCATATTGCGAACACTACTCCAGTTACTAGAAGTTGCATTACTCCCGATTGAGTCACGGAAGGCGATAGTGTGTTCACCAGCAGGGAGATAGTATCGTTGTGATGTAAATGAACTATTCGATGTGCTACTCTTATTTGTGCCATCAATATATAGCTGCATTGCCGGATGTCCACTCCAATTATAACTGGCCCACTCAAAAGACACTTCTGTTCGTTTGTCACTATAATAGGTATTTGTAAGCCAAGAGGTATTATATTTGTTATTATTGTCACCACGCACAGTTACAGTCGTTCCTTCAAGAAGCCATGGGCGATTCGCACTATTGGTGAACGCAAAAGGAACGTCGCTGCGAGTAACCACATCATCAAAGTCATAACCATAAAGACCAAAATCCATGAGAGCTTGTCCACCCCCAGAATCAGTTACATATACTGCAAGAATATTATCCCCCTCTTTCAGAGCCGCCAAAGCATCACCCGAAAGCAAAACAGTATTATAATTTGGATATGTCAATGCGTTGGTCCCGTTGTAAATCTGAACACCATTAAGATAAACAGTGCATTTGTCATCGTGGATGACAAAGAGTTTATAGCAATCATTATCAAGTTTTGTCACGTTGAAATGACGACGTACCCAATAAGAAGCATTGTTTGCTGCCCAAACTGTTCCAAAGAATGACAATGCAGGATAGCTTGACCACTGTTCTGACAAGCTGATGGGGCCTTCTATACTGCCCCACTCCGAATCATCGAAGTCCTCAGCATACCACCCATCGGGTGCACTTCCTTCGCCAATAAGAGCATAGAAATACTTGGCGTTCCAAATCTGATTGGAGAACTGGCCGTAGGGAGCCAAAGCCGTTTCTGCATTAGCCGTGACACTTGCCATCACGAGCATCATGGTCATCACGAGACCACGGAATAAATAGATCTTTTTCATATGTTTGTAAATTAAGTATAGTAAAGTTTTAATATTCTATTCGCTTTCAAAAGGCCTTGCATTATCTACGGCACATTATTCATTCGTGTTTCATTTACACACAAAAATGGTCAATATCTCGGTGCAAATTTAATAAAAAAATGTTATAGTAACAAAAAAAAGAGAAGAATATTTTTGAATTATTTTTTCATTACTTTTTATCAGACCGATGCATAGTCATACAGTCCCCATAGCATGGTCACATACAGACCATCATATGGTCACGTGCTGACCGCGACGTGGTCATCCCATGACCAATGCGTGGTCATGCGGAGACCGTGAGCTGGTCATTCGTTGACCAATGCTTGGTCATTAGATGACCAGATTTCGGTCAGAAAACTGGTCAACGTGATAAAAGTTTACAAAAAAAGGCCCCCACCGCATCTGCAGTGAGGGCCCTTTCTATTTTTCAACATATAATTTCCATATAATTGCCCATATAATTTTACATATAATTATTCATTCATCATCAAATATTAATTCATGGAAAATTCGTGGGTAATTAATGGTAATTACTGCGTACCTCGTGGGTCTTCGACAAATCTCGTGTTTAACTATTTCACGACAATCTTGAGCTAAAGCTCGAGCTCGTTCACGCTCGATAAAGCATGAGCGAGCTCTGCTTTATTCTCACTTAATCACGACCTTCTTGCCGTCAATGACATAAACGCCCTTCGCGGTCTTCTCAACCTTGCGACCCTGCAAGTCGTAAACAATTGAGAATTGAGAATTGAGAGTTGAGAGTTGTGCAATGCTGGTCGTTCCATTCAGGAGCAACTCGTGACGCTCGCCGCCTACGGTGACAAACATAGCGCGGTCTACATTCACTGTGGCATCACCCTGACCTCTCAGGTTCAGACGGATCACCTCATCCCATGCACCGGGCAGAGCCTCGTTGTCCATCGAGAACACCACTATGCGGCAGCGACCATCAGCCAGCATATTGTATGCCAGACTGTGACTCATCTTTGCCATCTCGGTCAACTCAACACCCTCAAGCACATAGCCGGCAGGTATCGTCAGATCCATCTGGAAGGCGGTGTAAGCCGTTAAGTCCTTCTCGGCACGTGTAGCAGCGCGAGACAACTGCATCTTACCCAGGATAGCATCAATCACCATCACCACGTCGGTCACGTCGATAGAACCGTCGCGGTTCACATCAGCCAGCGTAGCATCGAAGTTGTCAGGGTGCTTCACCAATATCTCATCGATAATCAGCACGGCATCGGTCACGTCGATAGCATCGTCGTGGTTCACGTCGCCCATCTTGCCGCCGACCTTCACGACGAAGGATTTGTCAGCGCAGGTCAGCGTCTGCTTGTCTTCGTTGGTCATCTTCACATTCTTCAACTGGACGGCATAGTCACCGTCAGCAACCCGTGAGGCTACATCAACACCGATATTCAGCAGCGCACCGTCAACACCTTCAATGATGTCGTTGTCCATACTGGTACCTACGACACGGATAGAGCCGTCGGGCAGGATATTCGAGCTGAGAGAATGGGATGCTGTACGGTCGGTCTTCGTAACATCATACTTGCCCTTGTCATTCAGTGCCAGCGTCATGCCATCGGGCAGCACCACGTCGAATTGGAAGCCCACAATCTGATCCTCGTTCTTCATGCTGACAGGCAGCGTGTTCACCTTGCTCTTCGAGAAGCGGAGGCCATCGGCAATATAGAGGTTGTTTTCCTTGGTTATCACCGGTGCAGTCACCATATTAGTCTTACGCTCCACATTGTTAGCATCTTTCACGACAATCTGGTACTGACAGCCGCTTGTGACTGCCTTGTCAAGATATGTATAGTTGGCTGCATCCTCTTTCAAAGTTATCGAAGCGATGCTCTCCCAAGACTGTCCGGCACCACTTCTACGGTAAACAGTCATGCTGGCATTCATCTCGCCATTACGGTCGCCCCATTTCAGCACGGCTCCACCTTCCGTTTTGTTGTATTCTACTGTCAGAGTTGTAGGATCATACTGTTTGGGTGTCTTGGGTACGAAGTCATATTTTCCATTATAGCCAACACCGGAGTTCATGGCAGCATAGTATTCTCCCGCAGGAGTGAGCTTACCATCCTTATACACACGCGACGGATCGCGTTCACTGTTCCAATAGTAGTATCGCTCCACATAGTCCCAACTATTCATGTTCGTGCATATACGCTCTATGGCATTCTTCACATCCGTCTCAGAGACACCGCTGGCAAAGGCTCCGTTAGCATTCCATGATGCGCCCCAGCACCATTCAGAGACCCAGATGGGTCGCTTGTACTTATCAGACCAATAGTGCATATTATTAAAACTTCCCTCAGCCCAATAGCAGTGCAGGTCAATAATGTCGCACCGCCAGCCACGGGCATCTATCGAGTCAAGGAAACTGGCCAAGAAGCCCGTTGCATTCCAATAGTCAGAACCATCCCATGATGATGGCGAACAAAGACGCATACCCGTACGCATCATGTTCTCCCAGTTGTTCAGAACAGTATTCAAGTCCTGCGGATGGTCATCAGCAGAGTTCCTTGGTTCGTTATTCGTCTTGGTGTGAGGCGACCATGTGGCCTTGCCTATCGTCGAAGAAGTGGGATAGTCTTCGTAAAGATGATTGGGCACACATTCGTAGTCGGCTCCCAGGTTCTGACCTTCGTTCCATGTGAAGCTACTCTGCACATTAAGAGCAGCAAGAATTGTTTTATCCGTGCAGTTTGCCAGTTGTTTCTTACCAGCATCGTTCCATTTAAACACACGATAGGATGAGATGCTGTTATCCAGAATAGCAGGCAGAGATGCCATCTCTATGTCCTTGTCGGCAGCAATGAAACAGCGACTGTAGCCCCTACCCTCTTTCTTGAGAGAGAAGGTTACCATATAGCCACGCTTCAGTTTAAAGGAACGAATCCGGTTGTTCAGTTTCAAGTTTGTCAGCGTGTTCATATAACCGCTGGAGTTCTCCAATCCGTAGTTATTGCACGACTCTCCTTCGAAATTCTGTTCCGAATAGACGGTCAGCGGCTTGAATTTATCTCCACCAGCATACGGCAGGATGATACATCCCAGATTATATAGTCTAACCTGGCAGTTGGTGTTATTGACCGCCTTTTCACCGTTAATCTGGATATTATTCAGCCACGTAGAGGCTTTCGACGGTTTGACGTTGCTGAGAATCAATACGGCATGATCGGTATTGGTGATGTTGACAAGGCCATTGCCTGCAAAAGGGGTATCGCCTGTAATGACATAGTCTACATCACGGCTCAACGTCACTGTTGTGGTAACCTGGGTAACGGTTGTCTTAGTGTTGGCAGCGAAAAGGCTATCCGCCCCCACTACCAACAAACCGACAATTGCCAGTAAACAAGAAATTCTCCTATTCATATCCTTTACTGATAATTATTTCCTATAACGATGGGGCCTATTTCTTTGTTGACATCCCAAATCAGTTAGCCATATCCGAGATGAACTTGATGCGCACCAGGCGAATCTCGTTCTCAGAGAAGTCAGAGGCAAACTCTTCGTAGGCAGCCTCAATATCGTCGGTTTCCTGACTGGAAAAATAGTCGCAGATGTCTCTAACATCATCGGGATCCATAATCTCGTCGAGGAAATAATCGATGTTGATCTTGTTACCACTGTAGAGCACAATACCTTCCAGCTCGTCGAGCAACTCCTCAAAGTCGATGCCCAGGGCATTGGCAATGTCATCAAGGGCGATGCGTCGGTCGATATTCTGCAGGATCTTCAGCTTGCGCATGGAGTCCTTCGCCTTGGTACGTACACGGAAGTCCGACTGACGCTCTATCTCGTTCACATTGCAATAGCGTTTGATGAGATCCACGAACTCCTTAGCGTATGGCTGACGGGTCTTACCGTCGCCCACGCCCTGAATATTCTTCAGTTCCTCAAGGGTTATGGGATAGTCGGTAGCCATCTGTTCGAGCGATACATCCTGAAAGATGACGTATGGCGGGCGCTCCAACTTGCGCGACCATTTCTTGCGCAGGTCGTGAAGCATGGCCGAGAGCGTGGGATCCAGCGCACTGGTGCCTCCCTCTTGGTTCAGCGGCTCTTCGTCTTCACTGAACTCATGGTCTTCGACCACCATAAAGGTGGAGGGATGCTTGATGAATTTCTTACCGGCACTGGTCACCTTGAGCAGGCCGTAGTTCTCTACCTCCTTAATCAGATAGCCGGCAATAAGGGCCTGTCGGATGACGGGATTCCATATCTTCGGATCATCGTCCTCGCCAGCACCGAAGTCCTCCAAATCCTGATGCTTATGAGCCAATATCTCGTTGGTGTCGCGACCCATGATGAAGTCAATGACATAGTCGGAACGGAAATTCTCCTTGATGGCCAGAATGGCTTTCAACACGATAACCAACTGCTTCTGGGCATCAATCCTTGTACCTGGATGCAGACAGTTGTCGCAGTTGCCGCAATTATCCTTCTCGTACTGCTCACCGAAATAATGGAGCAGCATCTTACGACGACATACAGAGGTCTCGGCGTATGCTGCCGTCTCCAGAAGGAGCTGCCGGCCAATATCCTGCTCGGCAACAGGCTTTCCCTCCATGAACTTATCGAGCTTTTGAAGGTCCTTATGGCTATAGAATGCTATACAGACACCTTCACCGCCATCACGGCCCGCACGTCCTGTCTCCTGATAGTATCCCTCAAGCGACTTGGGGATGTCGTAGTGGATAACGAAGCGTACGTCGGGTTTGTCGATACCCATACCGAAGGCAATGGTAGCCACGATGACATCGATTTTCTCCATGAGGAAATCGTCCTGCGTCTGCGAGCGGGTGCCACTGTCGAGTCCGGCATGATAGGCCGCTGCCTTGATATCGTTAGCACAAAGCACATCGGCCAGGTCTTCCACCTTCTTGCGCGAGAGGCAATAGATGATACCACTCTTGCCTGTGTGCTGCTTGATGAAGCGCACGATATCCTTGTCTATCTCCTTGGTCTTGGGGCGCACCTCGTAATAGAGGTTAGGACGGTTGAACGAACTCTTGAACTCCTTTGCATCGACAATACCCAGACTCTTCTTGATGTCGGTACGCACCTTATCAGTGGCCGTAGCTGTCAAGGCAATAACCGGCGCATTCCCTATCTCATTGATTATCGGGCGGATACGGCGGTATTCCGGGCGGAAGTCGTGACCCCATTCCGAGATACAGTGAGCCTCGTCAACGGCATAGAACGATATCTTCACGGTCTTCAGGAACTCTACGTTCTCTTCTTTAGTCAGTGACTCTGGAGCCACGTAGAGCAACTTCGTATGACCGTTGCGGATATCTTTCTTCACCAAGTCAATAGCCGTCTTGTTGAGCGACGAGTTCAGGAAATGAGCCGTTCCCTCGTGCTCGCTCAGATGGGTAATGAAGTCCACCTGATTCTTCATCAAGGCTATTAGGGGTGAGATGACAATAGCCACGCCCTCCATCAGGAGCGAAGGCAACTGATAGCACAGCGACTTGCCGCCACCTGTAGGCATAAGCACAAAGGTGTCGTTGCCATCGAGCACGTTACGTATGATGGCTTCTTGATCACCTTTGAAGGAATCGAAGCCAAAGTAGCGCTTCAGCGCATTCAACAGATTATTCTTGTCGTTTGTCATAGGCTATTGTCTTCAGAATTTTAATTCATAGCAGCCAATGCGGCACTCTTCTCGAGCTGCTCTTTGGCATAGTCTTCTGTGACCTCAAATTTCTTCAGCTTCTGGGACGGCACCTCGAACATGGCATCCATCATCACGCTCTCCACGATAGAGCGCAGGCCACGGGCTCCAAGCTTGTATTCCACCGCCTTGTCCACGATATAGCGCATGGCCCCGGGGGTGAAATTCAGTTCTACCCCATCCATCTTGAACAACTTGACGTACTGTTTCACGATAGAGTTCTTTGGCTCCGTAAGGATACGCTCCAAAGCGGCACGGTCGAGGGGATTCAGATAGGTAAGGACTGGCAGTCGGCCAATAATCTCAGGAATCAGTCCAAACGACTTCAAATCCTGCGGCTGCACATATTTCATCAAGTCATCCTTGTCTATCTTGCGTACATTCTGCACAGAGTTATAGCCCACGGTATGCGTATTGAGTCGCTGGGCTATCTTGCGCTCAATACCGTCGAAAGCACCGCCGCAGATAAACAGGATGTTTCGTGTGTCCACATGGATATACTCCTGGTCGGGGTGTTTGCGGCCTCCCTGGGGTGGCACATTAACCACGGTACCCTCAAGCAGTTTCAGCAAACCCTGTTGCACGCCCTCACCACTCACATCACGGGTAATCGAGGGATTGTCGGCCTTACGGGCTATCTTGTCAATCTCATCAATAAATACAATACCGCGCTGGGCAGCATCAACCTTATAATCGGCCACCTGAAGCAGGCGGGTCAGGATGCTCTCCACATCCTCGCCCACATAGCCGGCCTCGGTAAACACGGTAGCATCAACAATCGTGAAAGGTACGTCGAGCAGCTTGGCAATGGTACGAGCCAACAGGGTCTTTCCCGTTCCCGTAGAACCCACCATGATGATGTTCGACTTCTCAATCTCCACCCCGTCCTTGTCATCCTTGGGCTGCTGCAGACGCTTATAGTGGTTGTAGACGGCTACCGAGAGGAAGCGCTTGGCATCATCCTGACCAATGACATACTGATCCAGATAGTCTTTGATTTCACGGGGCTTAGGCACCTTACTCTTCCCCTTTGGCGATGTCTGTTCCTCTTTTTCGCCACAAAAGCCCGACTCCTTCACAATCTGGTAGGCCTGCTGGGCGCAATCCTCACATATATAGCCGTTGATTCCCGTGATGAGCAAACGCACCTCACGTTCATTACGGCCGCAGAAATTACATTGTTTCTTCACTTCACTATAGACTTAACAGCGGTAGCAAATTCTTCACTCTTCACTCTTCACTCTTCACTTTTCACTCTTCACTTCCTCGCCAGCACCTGGTCAATCATACCATACTCGCGAGCCTCCTCAGCCGTCATCCAATAGTTACGGTCAGAGTCGTTCCACACCTTTTCGTAGTCTGTATGCGAGTGGTTGGCAATAATGGTATAGAGTTCTTTCTTCAGTTTCTGAATCTCACGGGCTTCAATCTCAATATCCGAAGCCTGACCCTGCACGCCACCCAGGGGCTGATGAATCATCACACGGCTATGGGGCAGTGCAGAGCGCTTACCCTCCTGGCCAGATACCAGCAGCACGGCAGCCATCGAAGCAGCAATACCCGTACAGATCGTTGCAACGTCGCACGAGATGAACTGCATGGTGTCGTAGATGCCCAGACCGGCATAGACGCTGCCGCCAGGCGAGTTGATATAGAGGTTGATATCCTTGCCGGGATCGTTGGCATCGAGATAGAGCAGCTGCGCCTGCAACACATTAGCCGTATAGTCGTTGACCTCTGTGCCGAGAAAGATGACACGGTCCATCATCAGTCGTGAAAAAACATCCATCTGGGTGACGTTCAGCTGGCGTTCCTCCAGGATATACGGATTCATATACTGAGCCTGAGCCTTCATCACATCATCGAGCACCAAGCCGTTCACACCAAGGTGCTGGGTAGCATATTTTCTGAATTCATTCATAGTTATTTTCTTTCTTATGTGCTTTCTTGATACAAAATTACGAAAAAAAGTCGAGACGCAAAGCATCCCGACTCTATTTTTTTGGTTAAAGAATTATAATATTCTTCTTTATGCCTCCTGCATCATCTTATTGAACTCATCAAGAGTTACCTCTTTCTCGTTCAATTTCACAATGCCTTTCAGGGCTTGAGTCAGCTTCACGTCAACGGCGCGGTCTACGAAATTATCGATGTTCTCGCGCTTCTTGAGCTGCTCCTCGGCATACTTCTCCAGCACATCCTCGGGGATGTTAGTCATACCATACTGAGCGAACTGCGCACGCATAGCATCCTTGGCAACGGCCTTCAGGTCGGCATCCTCAACCTTGATCTGAGTAGCAGCCACCAGCTGCTCCTTAATCAGGTGCCACTTCAGTTCGTCGATAGAAGCCTTGAAGTTCTTCTCTACGAAGTCCTCGCCCTTGTCCTTATTGTTGTTCAGCATCACGCGCTTCAGCAGAGCCTCGGGGAACTGCAGTTCGCCCACCTTATTCTCCACATACGCACGCACGTCGCGCAGGAACTTGAAGTCGCTATTAGCCTCCAGCTGACCCTTCACGCTGTCAGCAATACGCTGACGGAAGTCGGCCTCATCCTTCACGCCCTCACCGAAGACTTTCTCAAAGAGCTTAGCATCAACAGCAGCGGGCTGGAAATGACGGATCTCCGTGACCTGGAAACTGAAGTCTGCGGTCAAGTCCTTCACGTCGTCCTTCTGCACCTTCAGCAGGGCAGCCACCTCAGCATCGTTGTCGGGATAAGCCTTCTTGGGGTTGAAGGTGATGATGTCGCCAGGCTTGCAGCCCTCGAACTTCTTCTTCTCGTCCTCACCCTTGATGTATGAAGGCATAATCATACCGCCCTCGGTGGTGATACCGCCCTCCAAGGTGGTACCATTCTCGTCCAACTGACGCAGGTCGCCCTTCAGGGTATCGTTGCCGCTCCACTCCTGAGCATCAACGAACTCACCGGCCTGAGAAGCGTACATCTGAACCTGATCGTCAATCAGCTTATCGTCAACCTTGATCGTATAGAAATCGACCTTATCCTTATTGGTCAGCTCTGCCTTGAACTCTGGAGCCACTGCAATATCGAAAACAAACTCGAAGGGACCGTCACCAGCCAGATCCTGTGGCTTCTGGTTCTCGTTGGGAAGGGGCTCGCCCAGCATCTGAATCTTATTCTCGCGAACATACTCATACAGCTTCTCACCCAGGATGCGGTTCACCTCATCGGCCTTCACGGCAGTACCATACTGCTTCTTGATGAGTCCCATGGGAACCATGCCAGGACGGAAGCCAGGTACCTGAGCCTTTTTACGGTAGTTTTTCAACTGCTTGTCAACTGCTTCCTGATAGTCTGCCTGCTCAATGGTGATGGTCATCAGACCATTGATCTTATCGGCACTTTCAAACTTAATGTTCATCTCTTTTTATACCTTATTTAATTATTATTCGATTTGAGCGTGCAAAATTACTCATAATTGGCGTAAAAAAGGCACAATTACGATTTTTTAACGCATTCTACAAAATCTAACTGCTTACTGTTCACGCTCTTTCATGCGCTCTTGTTCCAGTTTCTGGAAGTCTTTCTCACGCAGCACGAAGGAATCTGTCAAGTAATTCTTACGCACAATCTGGTTGGCCGCCAGTTCCTCGGGGGTACCATGGAACAGGATGCGGCCCTCGAACAGCAGATAGGCACGGTCTGTGATACAAAGCGTATCCTCCACATTGTGGTCGGTAATCAGGATGCCGATATTGCGGTCCTTGAGTTTCCATACGATGAACTGGATATCCTCTACAGCTATAGGGTCTACGCCAGCAAAGGGTTCGTCAAGCATAATGAACTTAGGTTCAATAGCCAGACAACGGGCAATCTCACAACGGCGACGCTCACCGCCCGACAGCTGGTCGCCCTTGTTCTTGCGCACCTTGTTCAGACGGAATTCACTGATCAGGCTCTCCAGTTTCTCCAACTGATAGTCACGGGGCTTGCCTGTCATCTCAAGCACAGACAGGATATTATCCTCTACCGACATCTTGCGGAACACCGAAGCTTCCTGAGCCAGATAGCCGATGCCGGCCCTGGCGCGCTTATAAACGGGAAAGTCGGTTACTTCCTCGTCACCCAGATAGATATGACCGCCATTTGGCAATACCAGTCCTGTGGTCATATAGAAGGAGGTTGTCTTACCGGCACCATTAGGTCCCAGCAACCCCACAATCTCTCCTTGGCGCACGTGGAAGCTCACATCACTGACCACCGTACGCTTACCATATCGTTTAATGAGGCCTTCTGCCTTCAGTACAATACTATCTTCTGCCATAATTGCGGACAAAGGTACTATTTTTTTTTGAAATAGTGACGCATTTATATTTTTTTTTGTAATTTTGCAACCGCTCAAGACAACAGGGAAAAATGATTATTCAAAACAAGCTGACCACTTTCGGACGCTACATCATGCTGATGGGACGCACTTTCTCCATGCCGGAGCGTATGCGAATGTTCTGGAAACAGTATGTCAAGGAGATGTCGCAGTTGGGCATCAACTCCATTGGCATCGTGTTGCTTATCTCGTTCTTCATCGGTGCTGTGATCTGCATCCAGATGAAGGTCAACATCGAGAGTCCGTGGATGCCACGCTGGGTGGCCGGCTATACCACTCGCGAGATTATGCTGCTGGAGTTCTCAAGCAGTATCATGTGTCTGATCCTTGCAGGTAAAGTAGGCTCCAACATCGCATCAGAGATTGGCACAATGCGCGTCACCCAGCAGATTGACGCACTGGAGATCATGGGTGTCAACTCGGCCTGCTACCTGATTCTTCCAAAGATCTTAGGAATGCTCACCATCATGCCCATCCTCGTTATTTTCTCAAGCGGCATGGGTATCGTGGGAGCTTACGGCACATCCTACATCGGGCATATCATGCCGCCCGACGACCTGACGCTGGGTCTGCAGCACGACTTCATCCCCTGGTTTCTGTGGATGAGCATCATCAAGAGTCAGTTCTTCGCCTTTATCATCAGCAGCGTGCCAGCCTTCTTCGGCTACACGGTAGAGGGCGGTTCTGTCAACGTGGGTAAGGCATCTACCGATGCCGTTGTATCATCGAGTATGTTGATTCTCTTCTCTGATATTTTCCTAACGCAACTACTGTCATGATTGAAGTAAAAGACCTATACAAGAGTTTCGAAGACAAAGAGGTGCTCAAAGGCATCAACACCGTGTTCGAGGATGGTAAGACTAACCTGATCATCGGTCAGAGCGGCAGCGGAAAGACGGTGTTGATGAAGAATCTCGTAGGACTCTTCGAGCCTACCAGCGGACAGGTGCTCTACGACGGGCGCGACTTTGTGCAGATGTCGAAGAAAGAAAAGGTGATGATGCGCCGCGAGATGGGCATGATTTTCCAGAGTGCCGCCCTCTTCGACTCGCTCTCGGTGCTGGAAAACGTGATGTTCCCCTTGGATATGTTCTCTTCGATGACCCTGCGTGAGCGCAAGGAAAGGGCTATGTATTGCCTGGACCGTGTAAACTTGGTTGGAGCAGAAGGGAAATACCCGGGCGAGATTTCCGGCGGTATGCAGAAGCGCGTCGCCATTGCCCGTGCCATTTCGCTGAACCCTAAATACCTGTTCTGCGACGAGCCCAACTCGGGTCTTGACCCTAAGACATCACTCGTTATCGACGACCTGCTACATAGCATCACACAGGAATTCAACATGACCACCATCATCAATACCCACGACATGAACTCAGTGATGGGTATTGGCGAGAATATCATCTTTATCTACGAAGGTCACAAGGAGTGGCAGGGTGTCTCGTCAGAGATTATGAACAGCACCAACAAACGCCTCACCGACTTTATCTTTGCCAGCGACCTGCTGAAAGAGATGCGCGAGGCGGTCACTTCATCAGCCACTTCCCGTCACGCTCAACCATAGGCACCACGATTTCCTCGTATGTGCTGTCAGAATAGCTGACAGTCATAAACACCTGCATCAGCTGAGGCAGGGAGTCTTCCACCACGTGCGTCGGTAGAATACTTTCTATTCCTTGATGAGCCTCTTCCTGCTGACGCACAAACTGTTTGTACCCCACCAGCAACTGCTCACGAAAGCTATCCGGAATGCTATCCATGTGGATGCGTCCGTCGAGAAACGCCTCATAGTCGCCGTGCAACAAGGCCTCGTAATATTCCTGTGCCGTCTCCATAGCCTGCTGTTCCCTGGATTTCTCAGAGCAGCCCATCACGCCCATAAGACTTATAAGACCTATAAGACTTATGAGTCCTATCTTCCAGCCTTTCATCATTTCTGACGGATAAATACGTTGATAGGAGAACCCGTGAGCGTCCAGTGCTGGCGAATCTGGTTCTCCAGGAAACGGCGATAGGGTTCCTTGATATACTGCGGCAGGTTAGCATAGAACACGAAGGTAGGTATCTGCGTGTCGGGTACCTGCGAAACATACTTAATCTTGATATACTTACCCTTGATGCTGGGGGGCGGCGTGGCCTCGATGATAGGCAGCATCACCTCGTTGAGCTTCGTGGTGCCGATACGGGCCTTGCGATTCAGGTAGACATCCTTCGCTGTTTCCAGCACCTTGAAGATACGCTGTTTGGTCAATGCCGAGGCAAAGATGATGGGGAAGTCCACGAAGGGAGCCATACGCTTACGGATAGCCTGCTCGAAGGTATCAATGACAATCTGCGACTTCTCCTCTACCAAGTCCCATTTGTTCACAACCACTACCAACGACTTATTGTTCTTCTGAATCAGCTGGAAGATATTCATATCCTGTGCCTCGATACCACGGGTGGCATCAATCATCAGGATACACACGTCACTATTTTCGATAGCACGGATACTGCGCATCACGCTGTAGAACTCCAAGTCCTCACTCACCTTGTTCTTCCTGCGGATACCAGCGGTATCTACCAGATAGAAGTCGAAGCCGAACTTATCATAGCGGGTATAGATACTGTCGCGAGTGGTGCCTGCAATATCGGTCACAATGTTACGCTCCTCACCAATGAAGGCATTGATCAGGCTCGACTTACCGGCATTCGGACGCCCCACCACAGCAAAGCGGGGAATACCTTCCTCCAAATCGCCTTTCTCCTTCTTAGGCAACAGCTCCAGAATTTTATCCAACAAATCACCTGTTCCGCTACCTGTTGCTGCACTGATGCAATACGGATCGCCCAGTCCCAGTTTATAGAACTCATACTGTCCGTAGGTATCCTTATTGTCATCGGCCTTATTGGCAACCAATAGCACAGGCAACTTGGTGCGACGCAGAATCTGAGCCACATCCATATCCCAGTCGGTCACGCCATTCTTAATGTCGCAAACAAAAAGAATCAGGTCGGCCTCTTCGGTCGCAATAATCACCTGTTTACGAATCTCTTCCTCAAAGATATCATCGCTATTCACTACCCAACCGCCTGTATCGACAACGGAGAACTCATGCCCCGTCCATTCGCACTTGCCGTACTGACGGTCGCGTGTCGTACCGGCCTCATCGCTCACGATAGCCTGACGACTGTTAGTCAGTCTATTAAATAAGGTGGACTTGCCCACGTTAGGCCGTCCTACAATGGCTACTAAATTTCCCATAATACGTATTATTTGGGTGCAAAGGTACAAATAAGCAAGCAAAAAAACAAAGTTAATTGCAACTTTTTCATACCCTCATTACGTCAAACGGACAAAGAAAAGAAAAAAAAATCGCAAAGGTCTGTAATAAAACCACAACACCTTGCATCTAAAGAGTAAAAGACAACAAGAAAAAAGAATACAACGATCATTTAAAACCTTACAACAATGAAGAAGTTAGTTTTTGCAACCATGATGTGCATAGCTTCAATGAGCACCAATGCACAAGTTCTCACCTCAGAAACCGTTAACAACGCCTACGAGAAAGTGTCAAATAAACCGAACGGCAAGTTCTTCTACAATGCCGAGAAGTCTGGTAACAATATCACCGCCATGTTTATCTACAAGCTAAGCAGCAACAATGGCGTGGAGACCCTGAAGCCTCACATGAAGTATGAGTACACCTATGCCGCCAACGGCACGCTGACCAGCAAGATAGGTTATCACTGGGACGAAGTCCGTTACGAATGGGAATGTTCCGACCGCTACGACTACGCACTTGTCGATGGGGAATACCGTACTGAGTACAGCCATTACAACAACACGACCAACACCTTCGACGAGTCCACGGAAAAAATGGTCTACTCACTGATGCCTGGCGACAGCGTCAACAACGTGAGCCGCTACCATCGCGACAGCTCATCCAATTCCTACCAGTTGGACAGCGAGATAAAAATCATCGAGCATCCTGTTCTCTTCGCCATGAAATAGTCTCTAAGCTTCACAAAGAGCCGATATCCCCACGATGTCGGCTCTTTCTTTTTTTGCCACTTACAATACAAAAATGTGCAAAAGAGGATGCCAGGAGGTTAAATTACCATAATTCCCGCAGACTTTTGGTGGTTTTACGCATCCCATCCGTAATTTTGCACCTGATTTTATTCATTAACTAACTGATGTGATTATGAAGAAAGTAATTTTGTTTGCAGCTGCGTCTGCAATACTGTTGAGCAGCTGTGCCAGCAAAAAGGAACTACAGAGCTGTAGAGACGAGAACAAGTCGCTGACATCCAACCTCCTGACCACCAAGGAAGACTTGGCTGGCAAGAACGCCCGCATCACCTCTCTTGAGGAACAGATGCGCGGTATGCAACAGGCACTGAAAGCATCCGAGGAGAAATACTCAAAGCTACAGGAGTCACTGGACAAGAGTCTGAGCAATGCCTCACAGAACAATGTGTCGATAGAGAAACTGGTAGACCAGATCAATGAGTCCAACCAGTATATCCGTCACCTGGTGGAAGTGAAGTCGAAGAGCGACTCTCTGAACATGGTGCTCACCAACAACCTCACCCGATCGCTCTCGAAGGAAGAGCTGAAGGAGGTCGACGTGCAGGTGCTGAAGGGCGTGGTCTATATCTCGCTGGCAGACAATATGCTCTATAAGAGTGGCTCTTACGAGATTAACGACCGTGCCGCCGAGACCCTTTCTAAGATTGCCAAGATTATCAAGGACTACAAGGACTACGATGTGCTGATCGAGGGTAACACTGATAATGTGCCCATCTCTCGTGAAAACATTCGCAACAACTGGGACCTTTCTTGTCTGCGTGCATCAAGTGTTGTTCAGGCTTTGCAGAATAAGTATGGCGTTGATCCCAAGCGTCTCACAGCCGGTGGCCGTGGTGAGTACAATCCTCTCCAGAGCAACGACACTGAGGTGGGCAAGCAGCGTAACCGCCGCACCCAAATCATCATCACTCCGAAACTCGATGAGTTCATGGAGTTGATTGGTGAAGCTCCAGAGACAAAGTAATTGAAATACGGCTACGTAGTTTTATAGTTTCGACCACAAGATATTTTGTGGTCGAAATATTTTTTTGTGATAGTGTTATTGCCAGTCCTTCAGGGTTTGGCAGACTGCAAGGAGCTGGTCGCGATGCTTGCCGACACGTTCGTCGAAGAGTGTCTTACATTCGTTGATGACATCCTCAGGAAACGAGTCGCTAAGGGCCAGCCAACTGAAGTTCCTGACACAAGATACCGCTTTTATCTGTTCCTTGCGCAGAGCAACCACGTCGGCAGGCAGTCCCTCGAAATAATAATCGATGGCGTGGTTCCATAGTTCTGTGCCCAGTTCGCGTGGTATTCCAATAATCTTTTCGTAGTCGCCCACCAAAGTCACCATGGCAGAATAAGCATGTGCCAAATCGAGGATGGGATGTCCACAGCCCACCTCTCCCATATCGATAAGCATCAGTTCGCCATTCTGTATCATTGCGTTCTTGGCTTGAAGATCCAGGTGTAGCAGACTGTTGCCGCTGGGAATGGCATCAAGGATTTGCAGCAAGAAGTCTATCTTCTCCTGGGGGAAATAGCGACGAATATGCAGCACCTGACTGCGCTCATGTTCCAAGGCATTTGGCACACAACTGCTGGCTGGCACCTGGATGTGATGCATCTGGCGGAACAGGTCGGCATATTTACGAGCAAGTTCATCCACCCGTTCGGGTGATTGCTTCAGACAGGCACTCAGGGTTTGGGCTTGCAATAGCTCGTACACCAGTCCATACTGGCTGCCTACCTTTACCACATCAAACGAGATGGCAGTGGGCATACCCATCACAAAGGCTTCTTTCGACATGGTAATCTCTTTGCTCACCTCGTCCATCGTCGTGCCCTCACGGAACACCTTGATGATGGTGTCGCCATCCAGTCGATAGACGGTGCCCACACCGCCTATGCCAATCATCTCACATCCCTCAATACTCAGTTGGCGCAAGGCTCGCTCTACGGTCATCATCTTGGTGAAGCCCGTCATATTAAGCACATCATAGACCTGGGGATTCACGTCCGTAATCCTGAAATCTTTATAGCGCTTTGCCAGCATCAACAGGATGCGGAGGCCGGAACTCGAGATATACTCCAGCGGTCCGGCATCTACGGTAAGATGCTGGATAGTGTCAGCAGAAGCCAGCGACTGCTCAATGTCGCTACTTACTTTCGATGATACAGCGATATCAAGTCGTCCGCTGAGTGTCAGCGTAGCTTCTCCTTCTTTGTTTAAAAACTGAATCGTCATATTTCGCTTGCAAATTATTCATTGGTATCAATTCCTTCTTCCCTTATTCTGCTGCAAATATACAAATAATCGCGCAAAACGCAAGGGATATCCATAATTATTCATACCTTTGCACCATAAAACTGATTAGACAATGAGAAAAATATTAGCAATCGTACTATTTGTATCTTGTATCGCGACCACAATGATGGCGCAGGACCTTGACTCTTTATATGCACGCGACCTGCTGACAGTAGGTACAGTAGCACCCGATTTGACGGATGTGGAAGGACAGACGGTAACTCTGGAAAAATACCGTGGACAGTATGTCGTGCTAGACTTCTGGGCATCATGGTGCCCTGATTGTAGGAAAGACATGCCACAGATGAAAGAACTCTATGCGCAGTATAGTACAAAGGGAGTGCAATTCCTCGGTATATCTTTCGATACCACCCGCGAAGCTCTCGAAAACTACCTGAAGAAAGCGTCTATTGCATGGCCACAGGTCACCGAACTGAAAAAGATGAAAGAGTCTAAGATGGCGCAGGCCTACCACATCAAATGGATTCCTTCCATCTACCTTCTGGACCCCAACGGAAAAGTCCTTCTCGCCACCATTGAGATAGACAAATTAAAGACTCTGCTGGCACAAATTAAGCAATAGGTCGGCAAGGATTTTTATCTCAGGGCATAGCTCCAACAACTTTCGCTGCTGATTGATAATTGCCCATCCTATCGGAGTCTTTTCTATAACAGCTTCAGAACCATTATGTGTCAGTTTACCAAACAATGCCTGTGTGAGTTAGCCACCATCGTGACGTGCACAATGCAAGGTTTCCGTCTGCGTGCATCAAGCGTCGTTCAGGCCCTGCAGACCAAGTATGGTGTTGATCCCAAACGCCTCACAGCAGGTGGTCGTGGTGAGTACAGCCCCCTCCAGCCCAACGACACCGAACTGGGCAAGCAGCGCAACCGTCGCACCCAAATCATCATCACGCCTAAGCTCGACGAATTCATGGACTTGATTGGCGAGGCACCAGAGACAAAGTAAGCCCTATCTGCAATAAACGTAGCAGCGGCGCACCCACACAATGGATGCGCCGCTGCTACGTTCGACCACTATCGTTTTGTGAACTTTATCCCCTCGTACAGCGTCTGACTGCCGTTACGGCTCTCTGGAATAAAATGTACACGCACGTTGCGTATATGCTTCTTTGGATCAAAGTCCTCGGGACTGGCAACGGGTTTGCCCTCAATCTCCAGTTTCAGCCGCCCCAGATGGTTTAGCCTCACGATGCTCCCGTCCTTCAGATAGTTGCACAACACATCCTCCAGCTCGCTCAGCACCGCCAGCACATCCGACCGCTTCAGTGTGCAGTTCTCCTGAATCTTCGCAGCAATCTGCTCAGTGTCAATCACATTATCGTGGCAAGCACGCGCCACATACATACCTGCCGAGGGCAGAAAACTACGGGTTTGTTTCTTCAAAATGTACTTCATGTGTCTTAATGGTATTATATTAAACAATAAATTATAGCTATAATTTTCACAATTATAGCTATAATTTTGCGAATTATAGCTATAATTCTTTCTGAAGCCAACCTTTCCTGTTGCAAAGATACATCATTCGGCACGCGAATGCAAGCTTTTCTGGCAGAAAATTTGGGATTTTCAGATAAAGTTGACAACATTCTTGCTCTTTGCAAAGCTAATTAGAAGACAGGTGCCAGTCCCTAAATCTATCCCGGTGCTTGTCACACCAGGTATCTCGAAAGGCGAAGCAATCGTGGTCGACGATGCCATTGCAGCCCATCTTCCCCTGATTCTTTTGCAGAAGGAACCTATTGGCAAATACTGGAAACCGGCCAAGGCACGTTTCTACGCTTATGCCGCAGGCCATCTGCTCATTCTCGCCCCTTGGGTCATTGACGGTTCATCAGACTATGCCAGTTTCCATCAACTCAATGACTATGCCCGAGAGATATGCGAAGCTACCGAAATGCGAATTATCGGCTATCCCGATTTAAGCAAAGCATAGCCATCATTTGTTGTCGGATATTATTCTCCCCTCTTAGATCTACGAAACAGTGGGCCAGGCCTGAGTGTCTTTTTGTTGGCAACGCCATCCACCCAAAACCGTCCAAAAAGAACAATTCTGAATGCAATAGTAACGAATGTTCTCGATTTTCGTTTCTTTTTGCCACAGAAAAATGCAAAATCTATCACATTTTATGTGATTTTCACAGTTCGAGGCATCGAAATAGAAGATTTTTGTGTAATTTTGCAGCGTATTCCGAAAGGAAGCAGGCTCGAACGTCTACGAATCACCACCTCGAAAACAAAGAGCCAAAAATAAAAACTATCAAGAGCGTGTGCGCACTATGCGCAGACGTTTCTATGGATAGTTTAGGTTTGTGGTGAACCTTGTAGACGCGTAGAGATTGTCTGCGCTTTTTAATTGGATAAACTTAAACATATAACGATATGAAACATTTCATCTACACAATGGCCGTGGTTCTGTTTGCATCATGCGCACCAAGGAATTCGCAGAATGCTCAGAACGAGGAAAAGGAAAATCCGCTTGTTGAGTACTTAAAGCAGTACAAAGGCAAGAACTACGACGCTGGTAATTCTATTCAGCGTGATGAACTCTGGCAGGAACGCGAGGATGGTCTTTTATTGTTACAAGACAGCGTAGGTGTGTTTAACAACATCAAAGGACAAATTGACAACATCACTGCACGCGATGTGCGAGATTCAAAAGTCGTTGAGTTCTGGGTTAAGGTTAGGCCGGAAGAGTATTTTGAGATAACTCTCGAATGCAGTCACATCGTACACAGAGACAGTCTTGAAAGCGATAGCCTCTATCAGATAGTTAAAGGTTTATCCAATTATAGCACTGTCTACGTTGATGGAGCAATAGCCGTCAAATCCAATGGCAAAATTGCTAATGCCTCTTGGGGCGACAAAGATTTGCAGTTTAGCTATCCTAAATACAATTTTAACGTCGTTGCTTTGTCAACATCACCGCTACCAAAGGTTAGTGCCAACATTCAAAACGCTATTGTGGTATGGCGCAGAAGTTTTGAAGGAATTTTGAAGAATGGCAAGTCTGCAGAGACAGATGAGAACATTGCTGCTTTCAAGAAAGCAACAGAGAATTTGACACCCGAAGAAGACGCATATATGGGAAAATACGTGCATGCTTGTTCGCTTGATTTATATAGAGACTAACAAAAAAAATTATAGATATGAAAATCAAAACTGCTACCCTATGGGGAATGGTTGGTGCTATTGTAAGCATCATTTTGAATGTATTTTACTTCTCAATTAATGCTTTCCAGCTTGATTGGTGGAGTCCAGCTCTCGGAATTTGCACGAATCTGCTAAATCTTTTTTCAAGTGTAACACTTGTGCTCTTCTTCTACACACTATATAAAAACCAAAAATAATCAACGAGATGGCAGAAAATCTAAACGAAGTTCTGGGTGTTTCTCAGACGAGTATTTCAGATGCAAATCCCAATGAGGTTAAGACAACCGACAATAGTGCAGAAAACACTCTCGCAACAATCGCAAACATTGTGTTGATACTTGGAATTATCGCCACGTTCATTTGTCTCTTCTCACTTTGCTTTGTTGAAGTACCTAAGTCGATGTACAGTACAAAAACAGAATTCAGTCCCTCTGGATTTGCAACAACGGTAATGGTTTTGTTCTCCTCGCTCATCAGCTGGAGTGTGATGAAAGTACTCTCAAACATATCGCTAACTCTGAAAGACATAAACAGCAAAATTAAGGGCGAAGATAAACCCCAAGCCCCCAAACCTCAAGCATCAATGGCCACGATGCCAAAGGGCAAGTCTAAAGAAGAGCGTATAGCAGAACTAAAGCCGCTCGTTGAGTCTGGTGCTCTTTCTCAACAGGAGTTGGATGAACTAATAAAAGAAGAATTCAAAGAATCTTAAAGACATGAAAAGACTTGTTTCATTATTGATTGTCGCCGTTTGCTGTTTCAATGGCTTAGCTCAAGATCCAGTGCTTTCGTTCAATGGTGAGCTATACTTCGTTCCAGGCTCTATGACAAAGAGCGGTGAGGCATTCTTGGTTTCATACAGGAATAATGGTAATATCGAATTTACTATCTATGATGGCGACTTCAATATTGTCAGGGAATTTACAGACCCCACAGCAGGACAGCCTTATCAGCAGCGTGTTGTGACAATGACCCGCGTTTATGACCCAAGTACTGACGGCTGGGGCAATGGCAACGTCACCCGTTCTGCATCGGATGAATGGACTGTCGCAGATGACCAGACTTATGACTACACTACCAGTTCTACAATTTCCGGTTTTGAAGTTTACTCTGACAATAACAGCTATCACTCCAGATACCTCTATGTGTCCCAAACGCTGTTTGATGATGATGAAGAGTTTGAATATATACGCAGTAAGAAAACTATAGTCCCAATTTCCATAAAGCTTTCCGACTATGCCAAAGAGCATTCTACTGGCAACGAAAACTACCAATTCATTTCCTATGGCGATGAGAAAATAGACTCGCTGATGAATGCGACTGGAGCATCTGAATATCAATGGTTCTGGGATGATGAAACAGGGAAACGACTCATCCGTTTATATAAGAAAGAGTATTATGGAGGCCTGTTTGATGAAGGCTTAGAGATAGTCTCTCTTGATGGAAATGTCAAGGCATCCCTTCCGGGCATCACATACATTTCCTCTGGCTACTTTTTCCGTGGAAAGTGCTACGTAAAAGGCTATAGCAGTAGCGACAACAGCAACGTCCTCTACCAATTGGGCGGCGATGCAACAGGAATAAGGGAAATGAGCCGCACGAAAGCGGAATTAATAGTAAAAAGGGCTGGAAGTAATCTTGTAATAGACAGCGATTCCGACGAGCAGCAAACCATTGTCATGTCAACCATTGACGGCAGGGTGGTCAGGTCACTGACAGCAAAACAAGGCAGCAATGCTATCTCACTTAGTGGCCTGATTGGTGGCGTTTACAATGTTACTCTATATCGACATTCAACACCCGTGGGATCATCGAAAATCAGCATCAGGTAATTAGGAGTCACGGTTCACCATCATCCGTGCTATCTCATTCAGTGCCACAAACATGTAACGCTGCGATTCCACCAGAACAATGGTGTAAAAGAAATGCTTGGCCTCCGCCTTTCGTCGCAATGTGTTCTCCGTGGCTGTCCTAACTATCGGATTGAGGAAAGCACTATCCTCAGGCTCCAGAAGCAGCAACTTACCATTTGAACAAGCCTCGAAATAAGTTCCTCCTGGTTTGTAAAAACGCTCATGAGGCGACCCCTCTGCCGGAAAGCCATCATTGAGCAGCACGACAAATGGGAAACCATGTCCACGCACCGTTCTGGCTATAGCCTGCTCACCTTTGCTTATTGCAGCCGTGTAAGTGACAGCTCCATTGTGGGCCGCAGCCAAGACCTCTTTCAGTCGTGCTGATATTTGCTCTTCGCTGGCACTCCGGCTCATTTCCACCTGTTGTCTGTCAGGCCAGTCAAGCAGAAAATGGTTTCCCATTGAAGTGAACTGCAATCCACAGACCCCCGTCTTGCGATGCATACGAAAGAGATCTGGATTCTGCCTGCGCATCCATGCTCGCTCAGCGTTAGCTTTCACATATTCAATCATCGCATGAAGCTGACCTTTATGTGTCAGTACCTTGTAGTATGGCGGTCCGTCATACAGATTCTCGGCAAGCCCCAGTTTACGCGCCTCTTCCTTGCAGCCTTGCATATAGCCACGCACCACCTGTTTAATGCTACGGGGCATTGTCCGCCTTACCTGAAGCACCATGTGATGATGGTCGGGCATCACCTTGTCTGCAAGAATTTTTATCTCAGGACATAACTCCAACAACTTACGCTGTTGATTGATGAGGGCCCAGCCGACCTGCGTCTTTTCGACGACGGCTTCAGTTCCATTGTGGGAGAGTCTGCCAAACAACGCCTGTCAACCATTGGCCACCATTGTGACATGCACAATGCAGGGTCTGCGCCACGTACCTGGCTGCAGCCATATAAAGGTTTCGCTGTTATCATTGTTCATAGACAAATGGAATTTGCAATAAGAAACGGGACATAGACCTTGCACTCATAGCATATAATCGTCATTATGTCCCGTTTCTTTTATACGGATTACATCCGTTTCCTCGTCCTATTTCTTTGCTGCAAGTGGTTCAGGACCATTGAGCGTAGGCACAACGGGAATAATACGCCCTTGCTTATCGAACGTCATGCGGTCAATGCAGACTTCGCGATGGATGCCTGGTTCGTGGCGGATGAAGTTCTTGTTGATGCGGTGGTAAACGATGTACCATTCGTCCTTGCCGGGAATCTGGAGCACAGAGTTATGAGCTGTGCCATAGATTTGATCCTCGGGCTTCTGCTTGATAACCATGTAGTTGTTCTCGTCGATATTGATAGGACCGAGGGGTGACTTTGCCGTACCGTAGCAGACGTGATAGTTGGGTGAACCGGTATCATCAACGCTCCACATGAAGTAGTACGTGCCCTTGCGATAGAACACGTAAGCCCCCTCGCGGAAAGCCCACGTCTGCAAGTTGCCGCCCTTTGGCGTCATGTGGGTAATGGTCTCTTTCTTTACAGAGAGCATATCATCATTGAGCTCTGCGCCAGCCATGAAGCCGTTGCCCCAGTAGAGGTAGTACTTCCCGCTCTTTGGATCCTGAAACACGTCCACGTCGATGGCCTGTCCGCCGCTTGCCTCGCTGGGACGGTCATTGTCGGTGATGATAGACGCACCACTATCCACAAAGGGTCCTGTGGGGCTGTCGCTCACAGCCACGCCAATCTCCTTGCGGTTGCTCTGAGGATTGTGGGCAGAGAAATAGAAATAGTACTTATAAGCCTTTCCCGCTTTTTTCTCGATGATACAGGGAGCCCATGCATTACCAGTAGCCCATTTCACCTGATCGCCTTTCACGTCGAGCATCTTTCCTTCATCCTTCCAGTCAATGAGGTTCTCTGATGAGAAAACGCTGAAGTCATGACCACCCCAACCTGGAGTGCCGTCGGTAGTGCTATAGATATAGTACTTATTGGTCTTGGTAGAATAAAGCACCTCAGGGTCAGCATGGAAGCCACTGAGGATAGGCTGCTTGTGGTTAGGGAAAGCCTTCAGCAGACGTTCCTTCTCAGCACGAGTGATGGGGATAATGGTACCGTGACGAGGGGTGAACTTACCTTTTGTCTTGGTGTTCTGAATGAACTGGAAGGTTTTCAGATCCTCTGACTTACAGAACTGATAGTGACCGCTGCCGTAGCAATCGTACATGATGATCCACGACTTGCCGTCGATAGCCTTGCATACACCAACTCCCTCAACGGCCTCCTTGGTCTGCTCCACATTACCATCGAGCATCTGCCACTTATCCGTGAGGTTCTTGGCCACAGCCTGATAGATGCCACGACCCGACTCCTGCTTATAGAAGAGGTGATAGAGCTGGTCGGCCTCGTTATAGACAATGTCGCCGTCAATGGTAGCATTGCCAGCATCAAACAACCACTTGGGTTCGCCCTCCAGATCCGTGAAGTCCTTATTGGCATACTGGTAGTAAATCTTGTCGTATGACTTTGAATCGCTGGTACGCAACGAATAGAACACCATGTATTTCTTGGCCTGATGGTCGTAGATGGTCTCAGGCGCCCACACACGAATCACGTTCTTCCACTCCTTGGTATAGCGTGTGGGGAAGTTGATGGTAGAGTGCTGCCAGTTTATCAGGTCGGTACTTTTCAGCAGCACCATACCACGATTACTGCTCCAACCCAAGTTCGACTTCATATCTGTGACTACCATATAGAAGGTCTTACCATCCTCGCAACGCAGGATATGAGGGTCGCGCACGCACTGGGTAAAGGCAATGGTGTCGCTCTCTATGACAGGCATACCGTCGTTAATCGGTGTGTAGTTGTAGCCATCCTCACTCAGGGCGTAGCATATCTGCTCATCCTTGGGGTCGTTACTATTAAAGTAAGTAAAGAGGTAAGCCACCATCTCGTTGGGATCCTGGGGTTCTTCCACCACTTGTTTCTTCTTGTCTGCAAATGCAGTAGAAACACATACAGCCATCATCATGGCTGAAAGCAAGGTCTTAGTCATCATCTTCATTTTATTGTTGTTGTTAGTTTCTTGTTTGCAAAGATACGAATAAGTGAGAACAATACAAAACAAAAAACGACTTTTTTATTTTTATTGTCGAACGAAAGTATCTTCGACGGAAGTCAAAGATACGAATAAGTGAGAACAACACAAAATAAAAAACGACTTTTTTATTTTTATTGTCGAACGAAAGTATCTTCGACGGAAGTCAAAGATACGAATAAGTGAGCAAAACACCACATTTATTTGCGCCATTCTTGGCTAATCCGTAGAAATTGCTTATTTTTGCAGCATAAAAGCTGGGAACGCGGGCGTCCTCGCCCGCAACCGCCGCAGATGCGGGCGAGGACGCCCGCGCTCCCAGCTGCAAAGCAGACAAATAACTGTTAGTTATATAGAAGATTTTTATGAAAAGGAGCTTTTCGTTATTTGCAGCGCTGATGGTATCTGTGCTGACTGTATCTGCCCAGAATCCACAGAAGGGCAACTATGGCTATTTGTATTGCCACATGAGTGACAAGGGACAATGGACGGCCTTCGCCGTGAGTCGCGATGGCTATCACTATGAGGACATCCTGGGAGGCGACCCCATCATGGACCCAAAAGAGCACGCCCGCATAGAAGGTGGACAGAGGGATGCCTATATCTGCAGGTCGTGGAATGGCAAGGGTTACGTGATGGTGACCACCGATATGAACAATGCCATGACGAAGGCACTGGGCAAGCAGAGCGACTGGGACAACTACGGCATCGACCTGCTGAAGAGTGATGACCTCATCCACTGGACCAGCGTCTCCTTCGACTTTAGGAAGGGGCCCTACATCTTTGATAAGAGTTTCTCCTCCCCTCCCTCACAGGGAGGGGCTGGGGGTGAGTCTGTCTATAAAGATTGGAGCAACATCAACCGAGTATGGGCACCTCAGATTTTCTGGGATCCCGACTACGTATGGGAGAACGGCGAGAAGGGTGGCTACATGATATACTACTCCATGTGGAATCGCGCCGAAGAGAAGTATGACCGTATGTACTACTCGTATGCCGACAAGAGCTTTACCAAATTGACACAACCCAAGCTGCTGTTCGACTGGGGCTATGCCACCATTGATGCCGATATCAACCTGCTGAGCGACGGCAAATACCACATGCTTATTAAGAAAGAGGGCGGCAAGCCTGGTATCTATACAGCCACCAGCGACCACCTGACCTACGGTTGGGGCGAGCCCATCGAGGACGACTACGTATCATTTGAGGGCAAGAAGAAATGTGAGGGTTCAAGTGCCTTCCAACTCATTGGCGACAAGACTTGGCGCGTGGCTTATATTCAGTATAGCGACCGCCCCAAGCACTATCGTATCTGCAAGGCCGACAAGAACCTACGAAACTTCAGCGACCCTGTGGACATCGAAGGAGTCACAGGGCCGCAGCACGGTTCGTTTATGCGTCTTACTAAGAAGGAGTACAAAAGGTTGCTAAAGTGGTCAGAAAGCCAGCACAAGCGCCTGCCGCGGCTTTAGCTTAAAGTCTTTCGTCAAGTCGTAGTAGTGACCTGTGGGTACGTCCTTGCCACGTCTTGTATTTCCTATCACCTCACTATAGCGATTCACCTCGAAGTCAACCGACTGGCTGGTGCCGTTGAGGATGGTCATCACCCCACGAGCGCCAAACTTGCGTGCAACGACGTAGACACCGTTATAGGGGATGAACTGTGTCATCTTACCACTGGTGATGACAGGGTTGTTCTGACGCCAGTGCAGCAGACGGCTCAGCCAGTTGAACATACTGTTTTCGGCTCTGGTGCGGCCTTCTTTGGTAAAGGCATTACGGGTATCGCCTGGGAATCCGCCTGGGAAGTCCTTGCGCACGTTGCCGTCGGTCACCTGTTTGGTACCATTCATCAAAATCTCCGTACCATAATAAAGCTGAGGAATACGCTTCACCGTCAACAGCAATGCCAATCCCTGTTTCAAGGTCAGTGAGTCGCGCCCCTCTCCCAAGAAGCGGTCGGTGTCGTGATTGTCGAGGAATGCCATCACCGACGAGGGATTAGGATAGAGATAATCATAGACAAAGGAATTGTAGAGGCGGTTCATGCCACGCCACCACGCATCGGTCTCCTCATGCTTTGCGGAGTCGAGTGCCTCTTGGAAGGAGAAGTCCATTACGGTCTTCAGATAGGAATTGTGTTCCGACAGTTTAGAGTCTTTCTGCCACGTGGCAGTATAGGCAGGCACGGTGACCCACGTCTCGCCTACGGTATTGAAGTTAGGATATTCCTCGTCGAGTTCCTTCATCCATTGTGCCATAGGCTCTGCAAAGGCATACGGATAGGTGTCCATGCGGATGCCGTCAATACCGATGGTCTCTATCCACCACTTGGAGTTCTGGATGAGATAGCGCATCAGGTGGGGATTGCGTTGGTTGAGGTCGGGCATCGTAGAGACGAACCATCCCTCTACGGTCTCACGTTTGTCAACCTGCGAAGCATAGGGATCGACAATAGGAGTGAGCTTATAGGAGGTCTGCAGGAAATCTGTACCACGGGAATCGCTGGTACCACCCGACTGCTTCAGCCAGTCGCTCAGGTTGAACCAATCCTTTGAGGGCATATCCTTCACCCACGGATGCTCGAAGCCACAGTGATTGAAGATCATATCCATCACGACCTTCAGTCCCTTCTGATGTGCCTCGTCCACCAACTGCCGATACTCTTCGTTAGAACCGAAACGGGGGTCTACCTTATAATAATCGGTAGTGGCATAACCATGATAGGTGGAGAACCCATTATTGTCGGGCGAGTTATTCTCAAGCACAGGGGTAAACCAAAGGGCAGTGACACCCAGTTCGTTGAAATAATCCAAATGCTGGCGAATGCCTTCCATATCACCACCATGACGCAGCGAAGGTTGCGAGCGGTCGTTGACGTAAGTATTCATGCCTGCTATCTGGTCGTTATCGGCACGCCCCGATGCAAAGCGGTCGGGCATCAGCAGATAGAGCACATCGCTGATATCAAAGCCATGACGGTCTGCACCGTATTTATCGCGGAATCTGAGCTCGTAGGTCTGAGGCTTGACTTTTGCTGTCCGAGACTCAAAATTCAGCGTCATCTTTCCCGGTTCAGCATCCTTCACATTCAGGTAGACGAACAGATAGTTGGGCGAGTCGAGTTTGACAAGACTGTCAATCCGCACGCCAGGATAGTCGGTAGTGACACTTCTAACGGTAGCAATGTCCTTACCATAGACCATCAGTTGCAGCTGCGGGTTCTTCATGCCGACAAACCAATAGGCAGGGTCAATACGGTCTATCGTCACTACATTCTTTGCTCCATTCATCGTTGTCGTCAATGCCCCAAGGGCCAATAACAAAAGAAGTCTTCTCATTGTATTTCCTATTATGCATGATACATTATTAATTATGCATTATTAAAGCTGATTGTGGGTCAACGAGCACACTATTGCTGTTGACTTCGCCCAGTCCTTTCTCATCGATTTGGCCGTCGCAACACACCACGGTGTATGTGCCTTTAGGGATATCGACGGCAACAGCACTACCACTGGCATTGAGTACAACAATGATGTTGTCCCATGCGTCACCACCAGCATGGTTTTTCAGAATGAAAGCCACCACACCGTCATCAGTAGGCAGAAATTCCAAATGCTCCCGCACCAATTGGGCCTCCCCCAAACGGAAGGCGGGATGGTTCTTGCGCAGGGCAATGAGGTTCTTATAATAGTGGAACACCTGCGGATACAGTTCTTTATTCTGCCAGTCCAATCGGTTGATGCTGTCAGGACTCTCGAAGGAGTTATGCACACCCTGTTTGGTGCGCAGCAGTTCCTCACCACTGAGCATGAAAGGTACACCCTGAGAGGTAAAGACAGCAGTCTGAGCCAACAAGTCAAGACGAATCAGTGCTTCTTCCGAAAGGTCGGGAATGGAAGCTTTAAGACGGTCAACCAGACACATATCATCATGGCAGCTGACATAAGACATCATCTGCGTAGGCTCAGAGGCCCAAGGCTTCTTGGCATAATTGACCAGCGACTGATTGACCTGAGGATGCTCTATAGCACCCACTATACCATATTTCAAGCTTTCCTTAGCCTCACCCAGTCCCTCTGAAAGAAGGGAAGCAGCCAGCCAACCGGGTTTGGTGTCATCACTAAACGGTCCACGCAGGGCATCACGGATCTCATCCGAGAAAGCAGCGATACGAGGCATTTGGGCGATATTGGCTTTCATTCCTAATTGTTCTTGAGGCAGAGCACAGGCACCGGCACTCCATCCCTCGCCATAGATAAAGATGTTGGGATCTATCTCATCAACAGCCTTGCGGATTTCGTTCATCGTCATGATATCATGACAGCCCATCAGGTCGAAACGGAACCCATCGATATGGTATTCGTTAATCCAGTGCTTCACGCTCTCGATCATAAACAGGCGCATCATAGGCTTCTCGGAAGCAGTCTCATTGCCACAACCCGAGCCGTTGCTATAGCTCCCGTCAGCGTTCTTACGGTAGTAATAGTCGGGATAGGTGTGCTGGAAGTTAGAATGCTCGATATCATAGGTATGGTTATACACGACATCGAGGACTACAGCAATGCCTGCCTGATGAAGGGCCTGCACCATCTGCTTGAACTCACGGATACGGCACAAAGGGTCGAAGGGATCGGTGCTGTAGCCACCTTCCGGCACGTTATAGTTCACAGGGTCATAGCCCCAGTTATACTGCGGAGAGAAATCTGGACGTGCAGGGATGACACCCTCTGGCAATTCCTCGTATGCATATTCGTAGTAGAGATCGGGATCAATACGCGTCTCGTCCACAGAGCCAAAGTCGTAAGAGGGCAGGATATGCACAGCATTGATACCCAATTCCTTGAGGTGGTCGATAGCCCAAGGCTCCGTCAACGCTAGGAACTTCCCTGGATTCTGCGCCAAAGGCTGATTGACAGAGAAGTCACGATGGTGCATCTCATAGACCACGATATCCTGCGGCTGATGACGCACTGGTCGGTCATAGGCCCATCCTTCCGGGTCGGTGTCGCGCATATCGACGACCACGCCCTTCTCGCCATTCACACTCACGGCCTTTGCGAAAACACCTGGCGATGCCTGTCCGTCAACCAAAAACTGATAGGTCTCACCCTTACGGTCGCCCTGGGCCGTAACAGTCCAGATGGTGTCGGCCGTCTGTTCCATTCGCAGGGTGTCAGCACCCACCACAACAAAGCACTGGGCATCGGCAGGGGCGAAGAGTTTAAACACGGTTTCGCTGGGCGTATAGGTCATCTCATCAAAATGAAAGGCCTTCTGACCAGAATCGCAAGCGGCTATAGCTACGGCTGTCATGCCTATTAAGACGGTTTTCTTCATACTACTTTGCAAATAATGAAATAGCAAAACCTCCACCAGGAGCTTCTTGAATCTTAAGTGTCTGACCGGCCTTCACCACCTTCTTGGTGATGGTATAAGCCTGGGGATTCGTCTCGTAATGGGCATCCTTGGCATCAGAATAGATGGTACACTCGTACTTCTTGTCCTTATCCAGGAAGTCGAGCTTCACCACTGCGGTATGTCCGTTCTCATCGCACTTTCCACCGATAAACCAATTGTCGGTACCCTTGGCCTTGCGTGCCACGGTGATATAATCGGCTGGCTCGGCCTCCAGGTAGCGCGAGTCATCCCAGTCGCAGGCCACATCACGGATGAACTGGAAGGCGTCGTCGAACTTCTCATAGTTCTCAGGCAGGTCGGCAGCCATCTGAAGAGGTGAATACATGGTCAGGTAGAGTGCCAGTGAACCTGCGATAGTGATGCGAGCCCAAGAAGTGTTGTCGCTCCACTCAGAGAGCTTGGTGACAAAGATACCCGGGGTATAGTCCATCGGGCCGCCCTGCAAGCGAGTGAAAGGCAGAATACAAGTATGGTCAGGACGAGAACCGCCGAAGGCCTCATACTCCGTACCACGCGCACTTTCGTTACCCACCAAATTAGGATAGGTACGACAGAGTCCCGTAGGACGGGTGGCCTCGTGGGCGTTCACCATGATATGATGCTTGGCAGCCTCTTTCACTACATAGAGATAGTGGTTGTTCATCGACTGCGAGTAGTGATGGTCGCCACGGGGGATGATGTCACCCACATAGCCGGTCTTTACTGCATCATAGCCGTATTTATTCATCAGCTGGAAGGCCTGCTCCATATGACGCTCGTAGTTCTGCGTCGATGAAGAGGTCTCGTGGTGCATCAAGAGTTTCACGCCCTTCGAGTGAGCGTAGTCATTCAGCATCTTGATATCGAAGTCGGGATAAGGTGTCACGAAATCAAACACATCGCGCTTCCACATATTCGCCCAGTCTTCCCAACCTACGTTCCAGCCTTCCACGAGCACCTCGTCGAGTCCGTTCTTCGCAGCGAAGTCGATGTATCGCTTCACCTTCTCGTTGTTGGCAGCATGGCGACCGTTGGGCTTCACCTTGGTCCAATCGATATTGTCGAGCTTGATACTGGGGAACTCATCGGTATAGTTCCACGATGATTTCCCTACAATCATCTCCCACCAGACACCACAGTATTTTGTAGGGTGAATCCACGAGGTGTCATCGAGCTTGCAAGGTTCGTTGAGGTTAAGGATAAGGTTCGACGAAAGCATATCTCGGGCATCGTCGCTGACCATCACCGTGCGCCAAGGTGTCTCGCAAGGAGTCTGCATAGCTCCCTTCAGGCCTGTGGCATCAGGTGTCAGATGACTGACAAAAGTAAACGGTTTTGGCAGCGGACAGGACGAAGCCTGAGGATCTGGAGTATAGGCATTGCTTCCACCACGAAGCTGGGTTGAAAAGCCTTTCGTCTGAGCATCAATCAGTTCGAGGTGCATCGTCGCGTAGTCGGCACAGGCAGCCTCATGGATATTAATGTAAAGGCCGTCGTCCGTTTTCATCTGCAACGAAGTCTGCACACCCGTCTCGCTAAAGACAGCCACACTACTGTTACCCCAGTTCACGGCCTCCTTCATACGTCCACGAATCTCACTGAGACGGCTTTCTTGCGTCTCCTGCTCCTGTGTATCGTAATCACCTGGCAACCACCATGCGGTGTGGTCGCCCGTCATGGCAAACTCGCTCTTCTCTTCCTTGATGAGGAAGTAATTCAATTCCGACTGTTGTGGAAACTCATAGCGGAAACCGATACCATCGTCGTACACACGGAAACGAATAAGCATGGTACGGCGGTGTTGACGGCGTTGTAACCTCTTGCCATCATTAGTCTTAGGGGGATTAGTGAGCCAGTGCTGCGACAAGGTGACAACATATTCCACGTAATGATTTCGGATGTCACGTGTCTCGCCCCAAACAGGTTGCCACGTTTCATCGAATTCAGAAATTTCTTCCTTCTCAATCGTGAACCGATCCATCAGATCTGTCTCATCCAACCCTTTTGAGGCATGTTTATCCTTGGCAAGTTCCAATCCAAGATGGGAGGGTTTCACCACAGGCCGACCCTTATAGTCGACCGTATAGGTAGGCCGAGTCTCATCCAAGAAAAAGTTCAGCACCACATTCCCATTGGGCGACTTCACCTCTGCTCCGATGCATAATGCAACATGCACAATGCATAATAAAAACCCCAAAAATAATCTTCTTACGTACATATAATTATGAATTATGCATTATGAATTATGCATTATTTATCTGTTTCCTTGTTTAATAAGTATAGTCACTTCACGGTTGAAGTCGTCTGCCTGCATCAGTTGCTCAATAGTGAGATGCATACGATAACGCCAGTAGTGACGCGGATTAGCAGGTATATTGATGCGCTCTGCATTCTGATCAGGCAGACGCAGATGTTCGTCAATGGAGAGCCAGTCCTGCAACGACAGCAGACAGAGCATAGAGGGCGACATCAAATGTCGTGCCACCACATCCTTGCAGAGCCAGCCTGGCATAGGATGAGGTGCTGGACCGTCATAATGCAATTCATTGTTAAAGTAGTCCTGCGTACGGGCTTCATCCTCATCCCACCACTGGCGTAGTGTTGACATATCATGGGTAGAGATGGTGCATACAGAACGATAAGGGTTGAGCTGCAACTGTCCAAAGCGTACACGCGGATCCTTCGGCATAGACTGTATCTCCAGAGAGAGGATGCGAAGTTCGTCCATCACCCAAGGCACACAATCGGGTACCATACCCAAATCCTCAGCACAGACAAGCATACGGGTGGCCTGCGTCAGGCGAGGCAGTTTCTTCATAGCTTCATTGTACCAATACTGGTTGTTACGACGATAGAAATAGTCGTTGTACAGCCGATTGAAGTTATCCTTCTCTCCATCTGACAGTTGTTCGTATGCAGGCTTGAACTGTATGGCGATACGCGGATGCCAACGGTCATTGCGCTTATGGTCAACCAGGAAGAGATCATCCAGATGGCCATGAATGCCATAAGCCTCTATCTCCTCACGACTCATACCGAGAGCCGGTGCAAACTGTCCCATAAGGCCTGACTTCTCTGGAACGGGAATCTCCCATATACGGAAGAAGCCAAGTACATGATCTATGCGATAGGCATCAAAATACTCTGCCATCTTGCGGAAGCGACGCACCCACCATGAACAGTCATCCTTGAGCATCTCGTCCCAGTTGTAAGTGGGGAAGCCCCAGTTCTGACCATCTTCTGAGAATGGATCTGGCGGTGCACCGGCCTGACCGTTAAGATTGAAATAGCGCGGCTCTACCCAAGCCTCCACGCCATCACGACTGATGCCGATGGGAATATCCCCCTTCAGGATAACCTTGTTCTTACGGGCATACTCATGAGCGGCACGCATCTGCTGGTCAAGATTGTACTGCACGAAATACCAGAAGTCGAGTATCTTCTGGTCGGCCTTTGGCAATTCTTCAGGCCATTCAGAGAAAGTGGCAGTGCCGTATTTGTCGCGATAGAAGCAGAAACGGGCGTATGGCTCCAGCCACTGACGGTTGTCGTCCACGAACTTCTTATAGGTGGCACGGCGTTTGATAGCCGTTCCCTCTTGTTTGAAAATAACATGCAGGTAAGACATCTTGGCCTCCATCATGCGTTCATAGTCAATCTGTGGCAAAGCATTGAGCTCTTTGCGCAAGGTTTCGAACTGAGCCTTTAAAGCCTCATCCTTGATGTTGGGCAACTGACGCAGATCGGTATATTGCGGATGCAACGCATAGATGCTAATGGAATTATAAGGATATGAATCCTGCCAGGTGTGGGTGATGGTAGTATCATTGATCGGCAGGATCTGAAGAATATTCTGCCCGGTCTTCGCACACCATTCCACCATCAGTTTCAAGTCGCCAAAGTCGCCCACGCCAAAACTACCCTCGCTGCGCAGCGAGAATACAGGAATCACTGTTCCTGCACCTTTCCATAAAGGGATGCTGAACCATGCCTGCTGCAATTCGAAGACAACAACTTCGCCCTGCTGCATTTCCGGTTTTACCAACACACGGTTCTGACAGTTTTCCCATATCACAGACTCGCCCAGTATGACGAACTTATACTCCGACACATCAGGCAGACGGTCAGCATCGACGCTAACCACCCATTCATGGCACTCGTGTTCAGCCATGGGCAGTGCCATTGAGCAATCCCAACAGCCCAGATAATTTGAAGACCCCACCAAAGCCAGACGTTCGCCATTGCGCAACTGCGGTGCACGCACTTTCAGACGAATAGTACGCTGGAACTCCGTCCCTGGACTCATCTGCCGCTCACGAGCCATCACGCAATCCGTAAAGGCCGATGAGTACATATAACTGTCAGCAGGTGTGTCTATCCAACGGTCAAACACCGTGTACAACGCACCTTTTGCTGCCACCAGTTCCAAGCGATGGGGTTCCACCAGCCATTCGTGACGAACCTCTTTTTCGCCACGCACCACACTGTAGTAATAATCCAATAGCGTGCCTTTTTCCTTCAAACACGACAGCTCCGTCGTCCAATGCGAGCCATCCAGTGTGGACATGGCATGACTCTCCACATCTTGTCCGTCGCCTATGATATTCATAACCAGTTGCTCACCGAAACTGGTCAGATATTCCAAATTAAATACCAACTTCATATTGCTCTAGGTTTAAATTTCTCGTCAAAATTACGTATTTTTTGTCATATAGCAACATTTTGCAGCCATTTAGCCCTGAAAAAGCAATGCAACCGTTTGCACGATTACTTGTTCTTGATGGCAAACACACACAGTGAGCCTATCACCAACAAGGCACCTGCCACGAACATCATAGCATACTGATGACTGCCCACCAACGACAGCACCACACCGCCCAACAGGGCAGCTACAATCTGCGGCAGACAAATCGTACAGTTGAACAGTCCCAAATAAGCCCCCATGTGTCCGTATCCCTGAAGGGCATTAGTAACAAGTGCGAAAGGCATAGCCAACATGGCAGCCCACGCACAGCCTATCAGCAGGAAGGGAACAAAGAGCAGGTATTGGTCGTGAACGAAAGGAACGACAGCAAAGCCTACGCCTCCCAGTATCAGGCTGAAAGCGTATGCAAACTTCACATTCCGGAACTGAGGCAGCAACATGGCCCACAGCACTGCTCCCAATGTCTGCACGCCAAAGACAATGCCCGTCCAGTTGCCTGCATCCTGATAGCCTGCAGAGGTGACATCCGTCGTCCCCCATACCGTATCGGAGATGGTACCCGTGGTATAATTCCACATATAAAGGAATGCTGCCCAACAGAAGAACTGTACCAGTCCCACCTGCCAGAAGGCCACGGGTGCCTTTCTCAACAGGGTTATCCAGTTGGCACTCTCCTCTTTCTGTTCTGCAGGTGCATTATACTCAGCATACTCCTGAGGGTTCCATTCCTTCACCTTCAGCGTGGTATAAAGGACGCAGAGAATCAGGATCACGGCACCGATATAGAAGGAATAGACCACCGAGTCGGGTACGACACCTGCCTCTGCCGTATTCGCCACGCCAATGGCAGTGAAGAAGAAGGGGAATGCAAAGCCGATAAGCCCGCCAGCATTGCACAGGAAAGACTGTATGGAATAAGCTTTAGTTTTCTGCTTTTCATTCACCATGTCACCCACCAACATCTTGAAAGGCTGCATCGCCATGTTGATAGAAGTATCGAGAAACATCAGTGCACAGGCACCAAACCAAAGTGCGGCTCCTACGGTAAGGCCGAGAGAGCCTGCATTAGGTAAGAGCACCATCACCAACACAGCCATAGCCGCTCCAACAAACAAATAGGGGATGCGGCGACCAAAGCGCGTCCACGTCTTGTCACTTAGCGTACCCACAATAGGTTGTACGAGCATACCCATGAGCGGTGGAAGGACCCAGAAGAAGCTCAGCGAATGGGGGTCTGCTCCCAACGTGGCAAAAATACGCGAGATGTTTGCACTCTGTAGCGAATAAGCTATCTGCACGCCAAAGAACCCAAAGCTCAGGTTCCATAGTTTCCAAAAGTTTAAGTCAGGTTTTTGTTTCATATCTTCAATGCATTATCTTGTTGTTCCTCTTAATATCAGGCGCGTGCGCACAACGCGCTTCTCCGCATGATCCATAGGGATTGTTCCCTCCACATGACCTATCAATATGCTGGCTGCCTCCTCGCCCACCATAACACCGCGCTGTTCAACGGTAGTGAGCATTGGATCGCACGATTCCGCCCTCACACCATTCGTAAACCCGCAGATGCTGATATCCTCCGGCACGCGCAGCCCCATGCGTTTTACGGCATAGAGTATGCCAATTGCAGTGTCATCGTTGACGGCAAAGAATGCATCCGGATAATAATCGCCATCAAACATGGAAGGCACCAGCAACTCCGCATCGGCCCGGTTGTCGCAGATACGCGTCAGTTCGTTGTTGAAAGGCAGGCCATATTTCAGCAAAGCGTCCTTATAGCCGTTATACCTGTTTTTTGATATCTCCAGATTCAGCTGCGATCCGAAATAGGCTATGCGCCTACAACCTGTATTGATGAGATGAGTCACCGCATTGAAAGCACCCATATAGTCGTCCACCACTACCCTACTGGCACTCACGCCCGTACATATTCTATCATAGAAGACAAGCGGCACACCCGCATCAATCAGTCGCTGGAAATGCTCATAATGCTGCGTATCCTTAGCCTGCGACACGATGATGCCACAGACCTTGTTTTCATAGAACGACTGACACAGCCTGACCTCACGCTCATAATGCTCTCCACTTTGTGCCACCATGATACGGTAGCCGTGAGCCTCGGCCTCTTCCTCTATACCTTTCAGGATGGTCATGAAATAATAGTGCACCAGCTCCGGCACAATAACGCCAATAAGTTTTTGGGGTTGCACACGTGAATGGCGCAACGACTCTGCCAAAATATTGGGCGTAAAGTTATGCTCGCGGGCATACTGCTGTATCTTCTGGCGCTGCTCCTTGGAGATGCGCGGCGAATCCTTTAGTGCCCTCGACACCGTTGCCACCGAGACTCCCATCTCAGCCGCAATGTCCTTCATTGTCAATGATGCTTTCTCTATCATCTGGCCTTTAGTTATTTTGACGATACAAAGGTAGAGAAAAGTTGAATACGATATTCTCTCATCTTTTTTTATTATATGTTTTTGTTTGTGCAAACGGTTGCATTACTTTAACAACGATTTTATAAAAAAAATAGTATGAGCAAATTGAAACAAATCTTAACTTTGCAGGCGAATTGGTATGAAAGCCTAAAAAATACAAAAGCAATTAATACTAACAACTTATTAATCAAACTAACGTAAAGATGAAGCAGGTAAACATTAAATTACCGTTCAGGATGGCGGCCCTTATTGTGGGCTTATTCCTGTCTATGGGAGCCTTTGCACAAATCAGTGTGAAAGGTCATGTGAAAGATGCTACAGGCGAAGCTGTCATCGGCGCTACTATCCGCGTGGTAGGCACGCAGGTCGCTACGATTAGCGACTTCGATGGTAACTTTACCTTGAATGCTAATCAAGGTGCTGATCTACAGGTGTCCTACATGGGATACCAGACGGCTACAGTGAAAGCTGCATCTAATGTTGTTGTCACTCTTCAGGAAGATGCTGCAGTTCTTAACGATGTGGTGGTCATCGGTTATGGCCGTGCCAAGAAGAGCGACCTAACCGGTTCTGTGACAGCCATCAAGCCCGATGAGATGAACCACGGTCTGCAAACCTCTGCACAGGATATGTTGCAGGGTAAGATTGCCGGTGTGAATGTGACTTCCTACGGTGGTGAGCCTGGCGTAGGTGCACAAATCCGCATTCGCGGCGGTTCTTCTCTGAATGCCTCCAACGACCCTCTGATTGTGATTGACGGTCTGGCTATGAGCAATGACAGCCGAACAGGTAGCCCCAACGCCCTTTCAACAATCAACCCGAACGACATTGAGTCATTTACCGTGTTGAAGAGTGCTTCAGCAACCGCCATCTATGGTAGCCGCGGTTCTAACGGTGTCATCATCATCACAACGAAGAAAGGACGTGCTGGTGCAAAAGCCCTTCCTAAGGTGACGTATAACGGCAATGTATCCATCTCCGTCAAGAAGAAGTCGTTCGACGTACTGGATGGTCCTTCTTACATGAAACTGATAGAAGACACTTACGGCCAAGGCAGTAGCGAATATGGTATGCTTGGCTATCTGGATGCCAATGGCAACAAGCAGTACGCCAACACAGACTGGCAGGACGAGATCTTCCGCACAGCAGTTTCCAACGATCACAATATCACTTTGACAGGTGCCATCAAGAACGTGCCTTATCGCGTTTCGTTGGGTGCAACCAGCCAGAATGGTATTCTGAAGACCTCTAACTACTCTCGTTTCACTGGTAGTATCTCTCTGTCACCCTCGCTCTTACAGGATCACCTGAAGCTGAATATCAACGGGAAGGTGATGTATTCAAAGACCCGCTTTGCTGATACTGGTGCCATTGGAAGTGCACGCTGGATGGATCCCACGAAGGCCGTGACATCAGACAATGAAATCTATCAGAAGTATTTTGGCGGCTACGTGCAGTGGTACAAGAATGCCGACTATGCCGGTGATACCGAGTGGGCACAGATGTGGAACGGCAATGCCACTCCCAATCCCCTGGCTCAGCTTAATTTGCGCAACAATATTGGTCGCACACGTGATTTCGTCGGCAATGTAGAAGCTGACTATTCTATTCACGGTTTTGAAGACCTGCACCTTCATATCAATGCCGGTGCTGATTATACGTTTGGCAAGAGCAACGACACACGTTCGCCTTATGGAACGGGTGCCTATTACTATGGCTACGAAGGCTGGAACAAGCAGAAGCTCTACAACCTGCAGTTCACCGCCTATGCCCAGTATATCAAGGAGCTGAACAAAGCCAACCACTTTGACATCATGGCCGGTTATGAATATCAGAAGTATCATGAGAATACCGATTACAACAACTTCGGTATCTATCCTTCCAGCAGCCCCAATGCCGGACAGAAATACAACGAGCCTGCAGCAGAAGTAGAACGCGTTTACAAGACCGAGCACTATATAGTTTCGTTCTACGGACGTCTGAACTATTCGCTGCTCGACCGCTATCTGCTCACCCTCACACTTCGTGACGACGGTTCTTCACGTTTCAAGAATCACTGGGGACTGTTCCCATCAGCAGCTTTCGCATGGAAGATGAAGGAAGAATCATTCCTTCGCAATGTAGACTGGCTGAGCGATGCCAAGCTTCGTTTGGACTATGGTGTTACCGGTCAGCAGGACGGTATTGGCGACTACTATTATCTCCCCGTATACACACCAAGTGTTGACCACGCCTACTATCCCATTGTCGGCGACGGACGTACACTGAGCCCAGATGCTTACAACGACGATTTGAAATGGGAGCGCACCACAACTTATAATATTGGTGTTGACTTTGGACTCTGGAGAGATCGCGTTGTGCTGAACTTCGACTGGTACTACCGCAAGACTACCGACTTGATCAACTCTGTTTTCGTAGAGACTGGCAGCAACTTCCGCAACAAGGTTACGCAAAACATTGGCGACCTTCATAATGAAGGTATTGAAGTAGGTCTGACATTACGTCCTATCCAGGCCAAGAACCTGTCATGGGAATTGAACTACAACTTCACCTACAACAAGAATGTCATCGACAAACTGGTGTCTGCAAGCCCTGAGACAGGTGATAACATCGCCGGAGGTACGGGTGGCAAGATTCAGGCCAACTACGAGGGCAAAGCCGTCAATTCTTTCAGTGTATATCAGCAGGTGTACGACCAGAACGGCAACCCCATCCAGAATATGTTTGTCGACCGTAACGGCAGTGGTAGTATCGAGTCAGGTGACCACTACCCTTACTACAAGCCTGCTCCCGACGTAACCATGGGTCTTGGTTCAAAGTTTATCTATAAGAACTGGGATTTAGGCTTTAATATGCGTGCATTCCTTGGCAACTATGTATTCAACAATGCCGAATCGAGTGCCATCAACCTGGGCAAGGGTGCCATCTCTACCCTGAACTATCTGGGCAACCGCACCACCAATGCCGTTGCACTGGGATTCACCAACCCACAGGCCACACAGTTCACGTCTGATTACTTTGTTCAGAACGCTTCGTTCCTGAAGCTTGACAACGTCACACTGGGCTACAACTTCGCCAAGATCTTGGATGCCAACATCAGTGGCCGCATCTACGCTACAGTGCAGAACGTGTTTACCATCACCAAGTACGACGGTCTTGACCCCGAAGTCAGCAATGGTATTGACAAAACGCTCTATCCACGTCCTATTACAACTGTTATTGGTCTTAACTTAAACTTCTAACACTTCACGACTATGAATATTCTGATTAAAAACATAAAAGGCGTTGCCGCTGTTTCTTTTTCAGCACTGATGCTGACAGCCTGCGTGGGTGATCTGGATGTGGAAAACATCAACCCCATGAAGATTGAGACAAGCGTTGCTACCAGCAACACTGACGGTATGTTCGCCAAAATCTACGCTAACATGGTGTTGACAGGACAGAAAGGTCCTGATGGTCAAAGCGATCTTGACGATATCGACGAGGGTACTTCGAACATGATTCGCCAGATTTGGAATGCCAATGAACTGACCACTGATGAAGCCGCATGTATTTGGGGCGATGCAGGTATTCCTGAATTCAACCATAACACATGGAACGACGAGCATCCTATGATGCGCGCCCTCTACTATCGCCTGAACTTTGGCGTTACGCTTTGCAACAACTATCTGGAAGTAGCTACAAGCACCGACGCAGAGAATCTGGCACGCCGTGCAGAGGTTCGTTTCATGCGTGCACTCTACTACTATTATCTGATGGATCTCTACGCCAATGTACCCATGAAGACGACAACATCCGAGCCCGCCAAGCAAGTAGACCGCCCAACTCTGTCTGCCTTCCTGGAGAGCGAGCTGAAAGCCATTTCCGACGGGACAAGCGGTGAGGTACTGAAAGATGCCAAGACCAATGGCTACGGCCGTGCCGACAAGGCTGCCGGTTGGCTGCTGCTGGCTCGTCTCTATCTGAACTGGAACACCTATAATGGCGAGGCAAAGTGGACAGAGGCCAAGACCTATGCCGACAAGGTTCTCCAGTCTCCTTACAAGCTCTGCGCAACCTCGAAATTCGCTGCGTACACTCCGTTCCAGCTGCTCTTTATGGGCGACAACGATACGAACGGTGCACAGGATGAAATCATTCTGGCTGCCCTACACGACGGTGAGAAGACCCAGACCTGGGGTGGATGCCTGTTCATCATCGCATCAACCACCAATGGCGACATTACCGGAAGCTATCCCACTGGTACTTCTGAGGTATGGGGCGGCAACCGCGCCCGCAAGCAGTTTGTCGACAAGTTTGTACAAGACTACAGCAGCGTGAAGGATATTGCCGATGCTACAGTATTTGCCAAGACCGTGGGTGATGACCGTGCACTTTTCATCAGCGAGAAGCGTACACCAAGCATCACCGACGAAGGCGACTTCAAGAGCGGCTATGCCTACGTGAAGTTCCTGGCCAAGCATGCTGACGGCTCTGCCGTACACCATATGCAGTTTGTAGATACCGACTTCCCCATGCTGCGTCGCGCAGAAGCCAACCTTATCTATGCCGAAGCCGATGCCCGTCTGAACAATGGTACTTGCACAAGCGATGGTCTTGACAAGATTAAGGAATTGCGCAACCGTGCCAATGCCTACAGCGGAATGAGCAGTTTCTCTCTTGACGAGGTTGAAGCCGAATGGTCACGTGAGTTTGCCTATGAGGGAATGCGCCGTATGACGCTCGTTCGCTTCAACAAATACGGTGGACAGCAAAACTATTCTTGGGAATGGATGAACGGCATCAAGTCAAACGGTTCGTTCGAGGCCTATCGCAATGTATTCCCCCTGCCATACAGTGCTGTATTGGCCGATGGTCTGAAACAGAATGACCGCTATTAATTATATTAACATCTGGTAATAATACAAGATAACTATGAAGAAACTAAGTATATTGGCCGCTCTGTTCGTCAGCTTCCTAGCATTTACCTCGTGCGAGAGCGACCGTGACGACAACCCGAAGGTGCAACTGCCTTCTCAGCAAGGTGCAGCCTTCTTCGAGATGAACAATCCCGTCGTTGGTTCTCAGGCTATCGACCTGAAGCAGAGCGAATCTATCGAGCTGAAGGCCCATGCAGCCCCCAATTACGGTTTTCCCGCTGAGATCATCTATGGAGCCCAGGTGTCTTTAAGCCAAGACTTTGCCGCAGATAAGACACAGACCCTTACCACCACTGGTTCATCTACAGTCTATCAAGCCATGACTGCTGAGATTGACAAGGCTCTCATGTTGCTCCGCCAGTGTTATGTAGAGGAAGATTTCAACACGCTTTTCTCTGCTGACGAGCGCACCAACGGTATGGACATTTTTGTTCGTCTGACAGCCATCATGGCTTATTCCGCTGACAGTTCAAGCTTCGTTGTTTCCAATGCGAAGTCCCTGAAGGTCATTCCTTACTTTGTTGAAGCCCTCAACACACCTCCTCACTGCTGGTATCTGGTTGGTGGTATCATTGCCGATGGTACATGGGGCAACTCAAAGAGTGGTATTGGTGTCAGCTTGATTCCATTCTACACGAAGAAGGGCGAGACCTACAGCAAGGCTACCGGCGATGGTGTCTTTGAGTACACTGGCTACTTCGCTGCTGGCGAATTCAAGATTGTGGAGAATGCCGGCGACTGGGATCACGGTATGTGCGGCGGTACAGAGGCTGGCGGTCAGGTCTATCGTAATGGCGGTGACGACCCAGGCAACATCAAGGTTGAGAATGCCGGTTATTACACACTTACCCTTGACACCAAGGCTCACACACTGCAGATTGCTCCTTACACCGAGGTAGTGGCTACCTATTCGAGCATCACCATGCCTGGCGACATCAACTCTTGGGATCAGGCTAATGGTAACCCGCTCACACCTATTACCACTGTAGCAGAGAACCACGACTGGGTAGCTGATGTCACCTTCGACGATGACTTCACCGATGGTGTGAAGTTTGCTGCAGACGGTTCTTGGACAGTCAACTGGGGTGCTGCCGAATTCCCATGGGGTGTTGGTGTTGGCAATGGCCCGAACATCCCCTACAAGAAGGGAGCCTACAAGGTATTCTTCAACGACATCACCGGACAGTATATGTTTGTTGAGAAAACTGAAGAGTAGTATTTAATAACCAATAAAAACCGAGTTAGATTATGAAAATCAAATCATATATGTTCGTCGCAATGGCAGCCACCATGCTGGCTGCCTGCGACCAGGACTTCGGCAACTGGACGGAGCAGAAGGTCAATGACCAAGATGCCATCACTTCGTTCCAGAAAGGTACGGTGACACCTGCTGCCACCAACACCAATGTCAATCTGAACACGCTTGCCGACGGAACGACAGACATTCAGGTATGCACCATTGCGGCTCCTACTGTCAGTGATGCCAATTATTCCTCTACTTATAAGATTGCACTCTCGGCTGTTAAGTCCGACAACACAGAAGTGGAGCAGACCTTTGATCTCACAGCAGAAGGCAACATGGCTGTAGCTGACCTGCAAGAGTTCCTGACTGGTGTTTACGGTACCAATCCCAACATCCAGCGCACGTTAACCGCCAAGGTTCTTTCTATTGTCAGCAATGGTGTCACCACGACGACCTACACATCTGACCCATTCACCATCAACGCCAACGTCAAGGCACCTTTCATTGATGCCAATGGCTACTATGTTGTGGGCAATATCGACGGATGGTCATGCAGCAGAAAGGATGAATACCACATGGTCAATGGCGGCGGCGATGTTTATGACGATCCCGTCTTCACCGTGACGATTCCCGCTGTGGCTGACATCACCACGTACGAGGTGAAGATGATTCCTGCTTCCTCATTCAACGATGACGGTTCTGTAGCCAGCTGGGACAAGGCTGTCTCAGCCGAGCCTGGTGCCGACGATCCTGCATCGGAAGGTAATGTGTCGCTGAGCAATGCTGGTGGCAACCTGAAGTTCAATGCTGTTCCCAATGCCGAGAAATACAAGATCTCCGTCAATATGCTGTTAGGCACATACGCCATTGAAGGTATCTTGCCTCCCGCTCTATTCCTCACTGGAGACCACTACAACTGGGGCGGCACATGGCTTCCCTTGCACCCAGTGAACAACAACTGGGGTGGCACATCACCTTACACCTTCTGGACTATCATCTATCTGCATGCTGGCGAACTGTTTAAGTTCTCGCCCGTAGCAGGATGGAGTGGCGACTTCGGTGGCAACCAGCTTGCTGTGACCGACGAGGCCGGTGCAGGCATCAGTGAAGACGGTACCAACTGTAAGGCAGACAATGCCGGATGGTATCTGTTAGAGGTTAGCTCCGCTAATCGCACAATGACCGTCCACAAGGCAGAGATATTCCTCATTGGCGACGTGACGGGCGACTGGACAAGCGGTGTAGAAGCCAACAAGTTTACTGTACCCGCTACAGAAGACGGTGAGTTCGTTTCACCTGTCTTAGCCAACAACGGTAATCTGCGTATGTATGCACAAGTTGGAAGCATAGACTGGTGGCGCACAGAGTTCAACGTCATCAACGGTCAGATTGTTGTTCGCGAATCTGATGAACTGCCCGGTGTCTCTTGCACTGCTGGTCAGAAAGTAACACTTAACTTCAAGAACAACACTGGCAGCATCCAATAACAACAAGTTTGAAGTATTATTCTATATCCTACTGAGGGTGTGTCTACATAATGACACACCCTCATTTGTTTATGAAAGTTAAATCACAGGATTTAAACACAAATAAACAAAAGATTATTTTAGTAATAAAAAAATGTTTATTACCTTTGCGGTGAACATAAAGATTTTAATATGCTAAATGATTTAGAGTTTGCCGAAGAGTAATATCGTCAAATGCATGAAATGGCAAAATATCTTGCAGAGATTATGCCACCAAGTAAAGAACGGGATGAGGCTATAGAACTGTGAGTAGGTGTTATGGCAGATTGTTTGTCAAGAATTAGAGAATTAAAGAAAGGAGAGTAATGGTATGAAACAGCCAGTAGAGTTGATTAAGGATGAAAGAATGAGGGAAGAGTTCTCATCTTATCTGAGCGCAAAAACGACAGAAGAGAAAAGTCGTATAGTTAAAGAGTATAACGAAAGGTTCTCTCAACTTTCTGAAGAGGAGCAGGCAAAAGAAACTGCTGCAATTATGGAGAATCTCCGTGGAGTTATCTCAGGGGTTCGGGATAATTTGGAAGAATTGGATGGAGCTATTCTTAAAAAGAAATTAGGTGAAGTGCCTCAGGCCATATCACTAAGCTATATTGCTGCCCAATGTGGAAAGAGCAAGTCTTGGCTTTCGCAACGGCTAAACGGAAATACTGTTAATAAGAAAGAGGCTCGATTTACAGCGAATGAAGTTAAGATGTTCCAAGATGCGTTGCATGAATTGGGACATAAGCTTCTTCGTGTGAGTCTCATCTAAGATATTCTCTTTTGTTATTCATTGTGAGTGCTGCCAGTCTTCTACATGGTCATTCGATGACCAGAATAAAGACCGACTTTTGGTCACCCAATGACCAAGCATCGGTCACACAATGACCAGGCATTGGTCACAGCATGACCAGTAAGCGGTCACGGTATGACCAGGCAGCGGTCACAGCATGACCACGCATCGGTCAAGGTATGACCAGGCATCGGTCACAGCATGACCACGCATCGGTCAAGGTATGACCAAGCATCGGTGTGCAACCGTTTGCATTTAAGTATCTGCCATAACAGGTTGTAAAGAGCGGCAGATGTCAAGCTTTTTTGTTATTTTTGCACACATAAACCAAAACAACCGAAAACAAGACGACAATGAAAAAAATCATTTCACTATTTGTTTATACGCTGGCAACGCTGCCCCTGTATGCCCAGGGCTGGCCAGAAAATTACAACGGTGTGATGCTACAGGGCTTCTATTGGGACTCATACACTGACTCCAAATGGACTAATCTGGAGAGTCAGGCTGATGAGTTGTCACAGTATTTCAACCTCATCTGGATTCCAAACTCAGCCTATGCCAACGCTACGAGCAATAACATGGGCTATCATCCCGTATATTGGTTTGACCACAAGAGTGCATTTGGCACTGAGGCTGAACTGCGCTCCATGATTCAAACCTTCAAGCAGAAGGGCACTGGTATCATTGAGGATGTGGTTATCAATCACCGTGCCAGCGTAAACAGTAATTGGCTGAATTTCCCAAAAGAGACCTTTAAAGGTGTGGAGTACCAACTCACTGCTGCCGACATCTGCTACGATGACGAGGCAAAAGACAACGGCTACACACCGACTGGTGCAAAAGATACTGGCGAGGCTTGGGGAGGCGCACGCGATTTGGATCATACTGGTGAGAACGTCCAGAAAAACGTGATGGCTTACGAGGACTTCCTTCTCAACGACCTAGGCTACACAGGATTCCGTTATGATTTCGTCAAGGGTTTTGCTCCAAGATTCGTTGGTCTCTACAACAAGACAGCCAACGTACAGTTCTCTGTGGGCGAGTGCTGGGATGGGAAAAAGGAAGTAGTTACTGATTGGATCAACGGCACGAAGCAAGATAGCATCATCCAGAGTGCCGCTTTCGATTTTCCACTTAAATACTATATCAACGACGCATTTAGCGATGGTAAATGGAACAGGCTAAACGGAGGCTGTCTGGCCGACGATGACAACTACAAACGCTATGCCGTGACCTTTGTTGACAACCACGACACAGGCCGATTTGGCGAATGTCCGCTCTACGCTAATGTCGAAGCTGCAAACGCCTATATCCTCACTATGCCAGGCACACCCTGCGTATGGCTAAGCCATTGGAAGACCTACAAAACCACTATCAAGCGCCTGATTAGTATCCGCCGTGCCGTGGGAATCACTAACCAAAGTGCTATTCTTATCAAGAATGCATCCTCAGTAGGCTATATACTCAACGTAGAAGGCACACAAGGAAAAGCATTGCTGCTACTGGGCGAAGCCGCTACCACGACAATGGGCTATAAACTGGCCCTTGAAGGAACGAATTTCAAACTCTATGTAAGTGAACAGGTGGACCTTTCAGCCCTTGATGATATCGAGGATGACACTTTCAACATTCCCGACTTCTGCACTGTTGCCGACGGTGAGGTGTGCGCCTTCTTCGAAGCACCCAACTCATGGACTACGGTAAAGTGCTGGGCTTGGGATGCCAAGAACAACTACACTGGCGGTTCATGGCCAGGTGCTAGTTGCACCAAGGTAGGGAGGAATAACGATAAATTCGTATGGAAATGGAGCTACACCGGTACCTTAACCACACAGCCTACCTTTATTATCTTCAACAATAACAACAACGGACAACAGACTGCAGACCTGAATTTCCAGAATGGTGGCTACTATAATGAAGCCGGTGCCCTGCAAGGCATGATAACAACGGATATCGAAAGCGTTACAACCACGATACCGATAACGCCATCACCCATCTATACTCTGGATGGCAGACAAATCAGAAATTCCAATTCAGGCATTTATATCCAGAATAACAAAAAAATAGTGATTCGCTAATCGAATCACTATTTTTTTACTTGATAACAGAACGCATCAGAAACCACAGGTGCATTGCCAGGGTGCTAAAGAGTCCATAGTGTCGTCGCATCACGTCGAAGCGCTCCTTGAGTGAGGCTTTGTGATTTTTGGTGGTGGCTCCCTCCTCTGTATAATTGGCCACCACCATATTTATATTATATAGAGGCAACCCCATACGTTCAGTCTCACGCATCACACGAATACACCAGTCAACATCAGCCGAAAAGCGATAACGGGTATCATATTGCAGATTCTTCGCAATATCCAAACGAGCATAAAAGGCCTGATGACACACCAGCATTCCGTGTAGGAACGAACGCCATGAGAGCTGTGCTGGCGGTTGCAGTCGGCGAGGATGCAGATAGCGACCCTCGCCATCCACGATGTCGGTGTTGCCATAGAGCACACCAGGGAGTGCATCGGAAGGCAATTCCAGGAGCCTGCAACGGCGCACAATCTGCTCCAGCGTATCGGACTGGGGAAAGAAATCACCTGCATTCAGAAACACCACATAGTCGCCGTAAGCCTGCGTAAGTCCTTTGTTCATCGCATCATAGATACCATCATCGGGTTCCGACTTGATAATGACCTTATGACCGCCGTCCGAAGCGTCCGATGCCTGCTTGTAGGCCTCAGCCAAAGCCAGCGTCCCGTCCTTCGAGGCTCCGTCAACAATCAGGTGCTCTACGCCCTCGTATGTCTGATGCAGTACGCTCTGCAGCGTACGTTCCAACACCTTTTCTGCATTATAGGTAATGGTGATAACCGTGAATCGTATCATAGCTTGAAGTGTTTTTGTGCCAAGGCCTGCTGATAGACCTCAGAATACTGCATGGCAACACCAGTTTGGGAATAGGACTTCATCACCTTGCGTACCGACTGGCGCGACAGTTCTTCCGCACTGGCTTCGCAAAGCACCCAGCCGATGCCTCGGGCCAAGTCATCACTATTACGGAACTCGGCCACATAGCCCGTCTTGCGATGGTCTATCATCTCTGGGATGCCACCCACACGGAAGCCCACACAGGGTACACCGCAGGCCATCGATTCCATAATGGTATTGGGAAGATTGTCCTCTAAGGAGGGAGTCACAAAGACATCGGCAGCATTATACACATTAACAATCGTCTCTACATCGCTCACATAGCCCAAGGTATCGACAGGCAAAGGCAACTCACGGGCTACCTCGTCGGCATGGCTGCCCAGGATCACTATCCGCGTGTCGGCCTTCAACTCAGGATGCTGGGCTACCAACTTGCCCATCGACTCTATCAGGTAGGCAATTCCCTTGCGCTCGTCGGTCACACGCTGCGATACGAATAACACATAGCGTCCCTGCTCAGGCAAACCCAAACTGCGCCGGGCCTCAACCTTATCCTTCGGACAGTAAATGCGCGTATCTATAGGATTAGGGATGCTGGTAATGAAATGGCCATTGAGAAGCGCACTGCGCTTTGCCTCGCCTTCCAGCCACCGGCTACATGCCACGAAAGAGACATTGGCTGTGGATAACAGCTGAACTTTCCGTTTCCATACCTTGGCCGCCAGGTCACGCTCACTGCCACGCCCCGGCAAGAGCACACAGTGATGACAACGCGACATATACGACTGGCAGCCGCGAGCGTAATGGCAGATAGCCGTGGCCGGCCAGATGTCATGCATAGTCCACACCACAGGTTTTCCGGAACGGAGTATCTTTCTGATGCCCGAGAGCGACAGCATACCCTGATTGATCCAGTGCAGATGGATGATGTCGGCCTCCTTGAACTCACGCAGCTTCGTGATATCGGTACCACTGTTGGCTATATCCACCTCAAACAGGTGGTCGCGCTTGAAATGCAGATGGAAGAAAACGACCAGACGTTCCCACAGGAAATGCCACCGCTTGCCCAACGTGCCTTGAAGTCCAACGACGCAGATATCGTCAGTCGACTTGTCGCGTACCAGCATCTTGGCTTTCACGCCATGATTATTCAAAGCATTCATCAGACGGTTGGCAGCAACCGCTGCCCCACCCGTCTGTTCACTTGTATTTACTATCAGTACTTTCATACTGCTTGCAAAGTTACGAAAAGTCGAGAGAAGAACAAAACAAATCGATTTGTTTTTTCTTCCGAGCATTGAATTTTGGAGTACAAAACGAAGCAAAAATAACAAATTGCGGTGGGCTCTCCATTCTGCCGTTTGCTGCTGCGCCCTGTTTTTGTCATCTTTTGTTTGATTTTGC
>Ga0310694_10000301_pt1 | contig 68102 bp, 49 predicted proteins | sample 174DNAGHGhighgp2_FD_203884 | JGI IMG/M metagenome (GOLD analysis project Ga0310694, IMG submission 203884) | Sheep rumen microbial communities from Palmerston North, Manawatu-Wanganui, New Zealand - 1742 DNA GHGhigh gp2 (v2) (version 2) | ecosystem: Host-associated > Mammals > Digestive system...
TTCTCGGCCTTGAAGTTGAGCGGCATTTCGCCTTGGGCGGCGCTACGCACCACGGCAAACTCCTTGTCGCCTTGCGGGATGCTCAGCTTGGTGCTGTTGGCGTTGAGTTGGAACTTGCCGAGCGTGTTGCCTTCGCCGAAGCGCACCGTGGCACGGTCGATGAGCATGCCTTCGTCGTTGCTGGCATTGACGTTGATGCCGCTTTCCCTAGGTTGTTCACGCGTGAAACTCACCTTAGTGATGTTTTGTGCCACTTGCACGAAAATGCCCTCGCAAGGATGGATGGGTTCGCTGGCTGAGGCTTCAATCAATTCGGTGCCTTCCTGGTTCATGCGGTAATAGTCTTGGTTGATATAGGCATCGTAGGTCCAAGGATTGCCAACAAGGTTGAAGCCCTTGAATGAAGCGTTGCCATCATACACAACATTATAACCGTTTGTAGGATTATTCAGATCCTGCTTGAATTCCACTGTAACATCATTCTTATTGGCATAGAGCACACCTTGGCCGTGTTCCCAACGATGATTGTGGCTATCCTCTTTGAAGTTCCTCCATTCTTTTTCTTCGCTTTGGTCGAAGGAATAAAGGTCGTATTCGCCGTTGGCGTCGATAAGGTTTTGGATATAATTCGTGGCATATACATCAGATTGATCTTGGAGGGGATTGGAAAGCAAATACCAGTTGCCGTCCCCAGTGCCATAGCCCGTAATGTTTTTGCGCATTGTGCCTCTGAAAGGATTGTTACATATCACCTGACCTCCATCCTCAATGATGAACCAATCATAATGTGTGTTCACAATGCCATTGCTTTCCATGTCTAACACAGCGCCAGATTCAACGAGCATCGGGCCGTTTACATCAAGGTTTTCGGTTTCACCTCCGTATGTCTGATCGCCAACAAACACCATGGTGTAAAGTTCCTCCTCGCCAGCTTTCTGGAACAAAGGCCAATACCAAATGACATCGTTGTAGAGCATGGTGGCACCCGTCTCATAAACGCCATAATCCAAATAGTCGCCGCAATAGTATTCTCCGCCTCTCGAAAAACCGACAAACGAATAGCCTTCGGGGGCAGGCATATTAATGTTATACAACGGGCCGGAATGTGCGTATGTGCCTTCAAGGACGTTCGACTGGAGATAGGAACCCGCATAGGAATAGTAACGAAGCTGGTACATTCTGGTGTAATACACCTCTACATGCACGTCTTCGTTGGGCATGGTGAAATCGACATAGCTTGTGTTGTCAGAATAGTCGCCACTTGTTGCCGAAAGATAATGCCTCTGGTTTTGGTCGTCAATGGTAAAGACACCTACGCCTAAATATTGGTAGAAGATTTCGTCGCTCTCTCCCGTTGTCAATGAGGTCGGGAAACTGAGGTTGATTTGGTCGTCTTGCATATAGGCTCCACTATAGTTGCTTTCTGTATTGAGCGTAACGACCGGCAAATATTGCGCGTCGGGGGTGGATTCGTTTTGGATCACAGGGCCATAAACCACGTTGTGCGGGCGATAGACGGTGATGTCGTTGACCGAGCGGGGCAGAAGTCTGACGGTCTGCGAACCATCGGTGTTTTTCACGAAAAGGCCAGTTACGTCAACATCATTGGCCGGTGCCACATCCGTATCGAAACAAGGGTCAACCACTGTTTCGTTTGCATTATATTGAGAAATGGTGAAAACGCCATTGGCATCCACATCATTAACATATGCATCTGCCACCTTGACGACCATGTTTTCCTTGCAGCTCCAAATCCAAGTGTGGCTTTCATCGTCGGCCATGTTCATGTTCTCGTTCAACTCGGCGAGGGTCTTTTCCAAAGGCGCAATCGTGTTGCCTTGGCTCATCACCTGAAGCAACGCAACATTGCGCATCGTCAGCTGTTCTTTCCCATCGACGGTTTCAACATACGGTATGCCTCTCACGATGATTTCGTCGCCCACGGCGAGTTGCATGAAGTCGTCCACATTCACGAAGTTGCTGCGAAGCAACATCATGCCGTTATCATTGTCCTGCAAATAAATGGCATTGGCATCCACAGTCCTGAAACTGACCACGCCTTTGGCGTTCGTAGGTTCTTGTGTCTGCCCGTATTTGGCACTATAGCGAACGGAGGCTATGCTTCCCCATTGGTATTCATACGTCTTCTTGAAGAACTTGGTGTCGTTCTGGCCCGATATGTGGTTTGCATCGTAGGCAATCCAATGTTCTTTGCCATAGGTATTGTCAACGGCCAAATAATAGCCATTGCGATAGAGATAATGTTGGGCTTCACTATTGGGTCGGGTAGCCAATACGAAATCACGGTTTTCAGTGCCCGAACCAATAGTCACGCCTTCCGAAGCCGAATGTTTCAGATATTCGTTCGTGCCAACAGGCTTGAAATAGTACTTGCCTTGGTAGCGGTTGAGCGTCCATCTATAGTTGCTGGGCACTTCACCGTATGTTCCGTTATTGATGGATTTGATGCGGCAAACCCCTACGCCTTGATTCGCGTCATACAATTCAGTCGTCGCTCCGGCAACGGCTTGTTCCCAACCGACCGTACTCATGGTATTTTCCATGGAATAGTATTGGTTGCCTGCCTCGCCGACAATGACAAACTCATCGCCAGGAAGGATGTCCTCCAAGTCGGTCTCATACCATTTTTCAGTCACATAGCTCGGCGCTCCCACATAATCAACCATGAGGCCTTGGCAATACAGCGTTCCACCCGTCGAGGTGATTCGAATCTTCAGCACTTCACCCGATTCGATGACATGATCGGCATCGTCTCCGTTCATCTCGACATCGAGGTCAACATAACACTCGTCGCTGTAGGTCACGTTGGGCCACGATGTGAGGGTACCATTGTTGACGTGGGCCAAATCATGGTAAATTGCGTTCAAATCTCCCACATAAACTTGCACCGTGCCCCAAGCAGATTGGCCCGGCATCATATCCAGCTTGATACCCTTAATGGCGTGGTCGACATAGCCGCTCAGTTGAAGCTCAATGTAATTGGCCTCATTAGGATAGTTAGGAGAATAAATTGTATTATAGTCAAAAGACCCTGTTTGGTTTGAAACTACAGTGAAGCTGCTTCCCTCGGGCGGGCAGGTGTAGACTTGCGTAGCGCCAGTTTCGTCGAAACTATACACGTCGCGCGTGGTGGAGATGAGCGTTTCGGGGTCTTGGTGGATGGTCAGGTAGTCGCCATCAAGCCAATTCTCGGATGCTCCCATGACGTTGCCGTTGGCATCGTAGGCCCAAACGGAAAGGCATACGGTACGCCCAACGGCCAAAGAATTGCCTAGGCAGTGGTAATGGATCTCGTAGCCATCGTTAGTTTCCACGAAATCGAGCGTAAGCCATCTGAAGTTGAGCTCGCAACCGCCTTCAGGGGTTTTCACCTTCCAATGGTGGACGCCCGACAAGTTGTGGCAAACCAACGGGATGGTGCCGCTTTGGCCCTCCCAGGCAAGACTCAATTGGTTGTTTTCGCCAAAGCTGATAGAGGCCCTGCCCAACTGGGTGATTTCGATAGGATCAGAATAAACGTTATCGCCTTCAGCTGTTACCCCTTCGATTCGCGCATAAGTCGTGCGATTCTCCGAACTTGTATTGATTGTCTCAAAATGGACTAACAAATAGTATCCAGTACCATTCCAATCCGTGGTTATGGTCAGCCAACGATCAGTTTGCTCTTCTTGGCAAGTTGCGTCCGTATATTGCTTGACAGTGATGCCGCCTTGTGGGGTGAAATTGTGACAAATCGCGCCCGTCAAGCGGAAACCTTCAGCCACCGACTGGGAAAGGGTAATGTAATAATCACCCACCACGATGCAAGGCGCGGTCGTCGACCTGAAATGTGGTTGTATCTTGATGTCGTAGGCAGGCATGATGATACTATTGCCGATGATTTCCACTGAGTTGTCGGCCACCCATTCGCCATCTTCTTCCTTGAACACGGTCCAAACGCCAGTGCCGACATAGCCAGAGTTGAGTTGCGTCGTCAGAGTGACCTCAGTGCCTGCGGTGTGGTCATAGCCTTGATGGCACACGGCATAACCTCCGGTTTCTTCCAAGATGGTAATGTGATAAGTAGGATCCGTCACCGTTCCCGTCAGGTTGATGACCACATCGGTAGCGCGTTCGGCGCCTAACGTGAGGACGCCGCTGTAGGTGCCACGTTCCAAGCCGGGCTTCAGGCGTATGCCCAAGGTGAAGCCGAAATAATTGGCGTCCGTGCTTTGAACGCCAACGTATTGTCCGTTCCAAGTGATGGCATCCGGGTCGGTGACTTGGCAAAGCTCGAAGTCGGTTGAGTTCACTTCAGCCCAAATGGTAGAATTATTGCCTGGATTTTGGACGCCAAACCACATGAAATTTCCATCGGGGTCGGGGTCGCCATAGCCGTTGTAGAACACCATCGGAGTGGTTCCCACCATGATGGTAGGTGTAGGCAGTGAGCTGTTGGGCACAAACGATGCTTCAATCAGCAGATTGTAGGCGGGCATTCGGAAGAGGTATTCATGGTCTGCATACGGATCAGCGCTCAAATCATCAATTGTGATGCTTTCGGTCACATTTTCGTTGGTATTCTTGTTGTATAAAGTGAATCCATCAAAGCGATAGCCAGAGGTTGGATGCACATCCATATAAACCAAATCACCTGCCACGACATCATGTGAAGGGTAAACGGCCACCCAACCGTGAGGATTGAGGCCATAGTCAAACTCGATGTTGTAGGTCGGGGCAGTCACCGTTCCCGAAAGCGTGATGGAGGCCGAAACAGGGCTTCCATTTACCGTCGCGGTGAGGTTGACGACATCCGAATGGGTGCTGCCTAGGTCATAGCCTGGCTTCAGGCGAACGAGGAAATCGAATCCAAACCAATACTGATCAGTGTTGGTGGCCGTGAATTGAGTAAGGTTGATCCATGAGCTTTGGTTGGATTCCAAGTCCCACAGCTCGAAATGGCTGTTAATGCCTTGGCCCAAGCTGACGGTCACGTCGTTGTCCTCACCAAGGTTGGCGCAACTGACATAGGCATATTGTCCCTCAGGGGCCTCATTGCCAACGCCATAGCTGAAACTCAAAGTAGGCTGCGGGTTAGTTAGGTTCGTAAATGTAATCGACTGTCCCTTGGCCTTCCCCATCGGACCGACCAAGCCGCCGAGCAGCACCAAGACTGCCAGCAGAAATGTAAACTTTTTCTTCATAGTGTTATGTGTTTTGATTGTTTTGTAAGCTACTGACACGGGACACGAGACTACGGGACACGAGACGGGGATAACAACTCGCGTCCCGCGTCTCGCCTTCATTCCGTGGAAACGGAACTCGCGTCCATTATTTCAACTTGCAAAAATCAAAACAAAAATCCGACTTTCATTCCGTATTAATACGGAATTTGAAGGTCGGAAATGAAGTTTTTTCGGCATCGGAACACACGGAAAAATGCAGGCTTCGCCTTCCGGTCTGGGTCGCCATCAAAGGAAAAGGTCTCCCCTGCCCTTCATCGTGGCACGAGAGACCTGTTTTTGTGAGAAAATGGAAATCGGTTTGGCCTAATGGACCATTCCGCCGTTTCATGTTCAGTGTCCTATAAGGTTCTTTTTGCGTTCCAAGAACTTGTCGTAGGCACTCTTGGTGGTAGCATCCATTTGGTCGTCCATGTTGTAGAGGGCGTTGCAGAACTGGTTGAACGTTTTGAAAAGCTCGGTGTCGCTGCCAAACTTCTCTTCGGTGACGAGACCTTGGGCCTTTTCCTTGAGTTCGTCGGCGGGATACTTCTGCTCAAAGTAGGTCAGAATGCCGTCGGCCTGTTTGATGACTTCGGCATAGTCGTCGGGGGTAAGGCTAAAGACCTTGTCCTTAAGCTCGCTCACTTTCTTGGCATCGTAGGGCTTGCTGCCCCCGCAACCCGTCATCATGACTGCTGCGGCCAAGATGACGAAACACATTGTTACTTTTTTCATTTGTCTGGATTTTAGTGATTAATAATTTAAGGTGTATGCAGATTGCAAACATCGGGAAAAAAATCCAATCTCCGTTCCGTATTAATACGGAATTTGCAGGTCGGAAATGAAGTTTTTCAACATCGGAAGGCGCGGAAAACACGGAAAATTGAAGGCTTCGCCTTTCCGGTCCTTCCGGTTTTTCCGATGTTAAACAAAGAAAGAGTCACTCACTCCATCAGGCCGCTACGGAAGGCATAGTTGATCAATTCCTTCGTGGACTTCAGTCCGAGTTTGAGGAAGATGCGTTCCTTGTGGGTCTCCACGGTGCGCTTGCTGATGTGGAGCTTGTCGCCTATCTCACTGGCGGTCAACCCCTTGGTACAGAGCCTAATCACTTCGATTTCGCGTTCGGACAGCTCTTCGGTGTCGCTATCCGTACTGGGCTTCAATGAATGGCCAAAAAGGGTTTCGATGCGTTGCTTCAGTTCATCGGGCTTCATGGTCTTGCTGATGAAGCCGTCGATGTGCTGCTCGGCCATTTGCAGCACGGCAGGGTGCACCACCTCGCCCGAGAGCAACAGCACCTTAAGCCCAGGGCAATAGGTGTCGACGGCGTGCATCACGTCCTTGGCGGTGCCGTCGGTGAGGAAGAAGTCGAGCATCATCAGGTCGATGTCGTGGCTGTGGGCCTTGAGGTAGTCGACGGTCTGCTGCACGTTCTCCGTCTCGGCCACCACCTCGCAGTCGACCTCAGAATAGCGCAACGACATCTTCAGCCCGACGCGGTAGATGGGATGGTCGTCGACAAGCAAGACCCTGAGGGTATGTCCGTTGTTCGTCATCATTGCGCTTTCTTTATCGTGAAACTTACAGAGGTGCCTTGCCCTTCCTGGCTCTCGATGGTGATTTTGCCTCCGTTGCGGCTGAGCAGTTGCTGGCTCACGAAGAGGCCGATGCCAGTGCCCACCTCGCCTTCGGTGCCTTGCGAGTAGGGTGCGAAGCCCTTGAGCAAGAGCGCCATGCGCTCTTTGGCGATGCCCCTGCCGTGGTCAGTCACGGTCAGTCGGTAGCAATGTGTTTCTTCGGTGGCCGTGATGTTCACCACGCTTTTGGGATAGGAGAACTTCACCGCGTTGGAGAGCAGGTTTTGCAGTACCGTGCGCACGGCTTTTTCGTCGTCGAAGGCCATCCATTCGACGGGCACTTCGTTGGCGATGGACAGGCCTTTCATGTGGGCTTGCAGCGACAGTTCCTGCATCACCTCGTCAACCACAGTGCTGATGCCGAAGGGCGTATGGTCGCTGCTGAGGCCGCCCATCTCGTTGCGCACCCAATAGATGATGTTTTGCAGCTTGTCCTTGAGGTCGTCGGTCGACATTTTCAAAGCCTCGATGTTCTCCTTGATTTCCTCCTTGGGCATGGCATCGAAATGCTGGCAGGTCATGTCGAGCAGTTGGGCCTGCGACACGATGGGCGTCTTGATATCGTGGGCGACGACGAACAGCATTTGGTCCTTCATCTCATTGCGGCGTTTGCGCAGGAAAGCCACCCGAAGCCCGACGATGAGCAGCACAAGCAGCAGCAAGGCTACTGCCATTGATAACGACAAGAGCCGGCGGCCTTGTCGGTTTTTCTCCTGTTGCAAGGCTAATTCATATTCTGTCTCCTCCATCTTGTATTTCACCTCGAAGTCGCGGATGAGGGCTTGTTGCTCCTTATTGTAAATGGAGTCCTTGAGGGCGGCGTTTTGGGTGAAGTAGGCCAAAGCGCGTTTGGGCTGGCTGTCTTTGGTGCACTCGTAGGCACCGCTAAGGGCTTCCATCTCAAACTCGCCGAAGTGGTTCTCTTGGGCCAACGAAAGTGCATCAAGATACTCTTTTTCAGCGTTTTCGTTCTTGCCAAGTTTCAGCTTCACATCGCCTTTCAGCAAGTGGATGGCGGCGAGCATGTAGGGGTCGTCGAGGGTGGTGGCCAGCTGCAACGCGGCATCCAAGTTATGGTTGGCCTCGTCGGTGCGGCCTGCCTCGAAATAAGCCTTCGCCAAACCCGTCAACCGACCGACAATCTTGTTGGGTTCGGCGCCATAGCGTTCCGAATAGTCGAGTGACTGCTCCAAAAAGCGGATGGCCTCGCCGATCTTTTCCTGTTGCCTTGGCTCATCGTTGTCGGCTTGCGCCAAACGCACCTCGGCGAGGTTTTGGTAGTAGGTGGCCAAATCGAGGCAACGCAGCGAGTCTTGGTTGTATTGCGGCAAAAATCCTGGGTCGTCGTCATTGACAGAGGAGATGCACCGGTTCCACATTGACTCGGCATGGTCGTATTCCCCCATTTTGAGGTACATCACAGCCATGTTGTTGAGCACATACCGTTTGTTGACCTTAGCCATCGGGCCACCAATTTGGTCCATCGTTTCGCTGCAAAGGTTGTAGTTGTGGATGGCCTCCTCGTATTGCCCCATACGTTGGTAAGCGTTGCCCAAGGTCATGTAGCAGCCTGCCACGTCCATGAGGTCGTTGCGGCTGCGGTAGTACTCCACGGCCGCCTTGGCATACCCCACCGTCTTGTCGAAGTCGTCCTCTTCCAGATAACGGATGAGCTCCACCTTGACGGAATCGGGGTCGGCGTGCTCGTCGAACACGAATCCGTTGGCGACGAAACAAAGCACAAATAGAATGGCAAGCAACATTTTTGCGTCTTTTTGAAACAGCGTGCAAATATAAGTTTTTTTCGGGAAATGCAGTAAAGGCACTATGCTGTCCGTTCGGCGCAGAAAACGGTCAGGTCGTGCAGTGTTGCAAGCGTTTCCGTAGGAGGGAAGCCTTCCAATGCCTTCAAAGATTGTTTAAGGTATTGTGGTAATAGGGCTTGCGCCATTTCTGTGTTCTCGCCATCGAGCAGGTCGTCGCGCAGCTGGAAGAGGATGCCGAAATTGAGGCCGAAGTCCGAAATTTGTTGGATTTGTTCTTGTGTGGCGTCCACCGATAGGGCGCCTGCTACGCAGCAGGAGCGCAGCAGGGTAGCGGTTTTGCGGGTGATGATTTCGAGATATTGGGCCTGTAGGGCTGTCACATCGTGGCAGCCGCTTTCAATGCGGTTGCCATTGCGGCTGCCGTGGAACGACAGCCCTACAGTCCCCTGCATCAATTCCCCTTCGCTCATGGCGGCAGCGGTGCGCAGCATCTCCTGTAGGATGGCATGGTCGCCGGGTGCGCTGAGCAGCAGCATGGCCTTGGCCAGGAGATAGTCGCCAGCCAACACCGCCGAGTGGTTGCCAAACTGCGCTTTCACCGAGGCCTTGCCTCGGCGTTGGTCGGCATCGTCCACCACGTCGTCGTGGATGAGTGTGGCGCTGTGCATCATCTCCACAAAGGTGGCGGCGCGCAGTGTCCGCTCGTTGACCTCACCAAGGAGCTTTGCGCTGAGCAACACCAGGATGGGACGCAGGCGTTTGCCCCGCGACTCCTGCACATAGTGCATGATGCCGTCCATGGGCTCGGTCTCGGCTTTCATGGTCTGCTCGAAATAGACCTCAAACTGCGCCAATTCAGCGGCGATGGGGGTCATGATGTCGTTCAGGTTTTTCACGAGGCAAAAGTATGAAAATTTGGTTGATTCAATAGCCAATCTGTGGCAGCCATTACATGGATCTCTCCTTGCTCCGTTGAAATGGTTTTTTCTGTATCTAAAGTGATCAAGGTCATACGGTTACACCCCAAGGCCTTTGATGCATCTTTCAGCCCTTTTATTTCTCGCTTTTCTGTTTTTGGGTGGAAAATGTTATACGACACTTGGATTATTTCTTGCACATTGCCGTCTTTTGCTATCACAAAATCCACTTGACTTTCACGGTCTTTGTAATAGAATACGTTTGTATAGTCCGATTTTGTGCGTCTTAAGAGTTCTACCAAAACGATATTCTCAAGTCTCCAGCCCAAATTGTCTGGAGCGAGAGTCCCTTCTTTGTCCGATGCGAATGCTGTGTCAACAACATAGACCTTTTCGTTCAATACACGTTCGGCGCTTTTGTATGAAAACTTGTTCACCCCGACGAATAAAAAAGCTTGCTTCAGATAGGAATAGTACTTTTCTGCCGTGTGGTCGGATATGCCAAAAAGAGCGGCAACTTTAGTGGCCACAAATTCCTGGCAGTAATTATCCGACAAATAAATGGCCATCTGTCGCAATACTTCCGCATGTTTTAGTTTGAATCGTTTCGCGATGTCTTTTTTGATGATAGCGTCCAAAAGATCTTGAATATATTCGTGCCTGTTGGTTTCGTTGAATAGTTCTGGAAACCCTCCATATCTCATATACTCTTCTAAAGCCTTAATTCGTAATGCTTTGCATTTTGTTGTCATAGATATTGTATTGACATGTTTCATCAAGCAGTATTCAGAAAAAGAAAAAGGATACAATTCTACTTTATGATGTCTGCCGGTGAGATGGGTCATCAACTCGTTGCTGAGCAGCTTGGCATTGGAGCCCGTCAAGAAGACATGCATTTTTTTTCTAAGCAAGCGGTTGACGAACAGGGGCCAGCCATCAATGTTTTGGATTTCATCAAGAAATAGGTGTTTGAAATCACCGTAGATTCGGTATAGGACGTCAAGTACCGTATTGAGGTCTTCGGTTTTTAACGATACCAGCCTTTCATCGTCGAAATTGACATAGGCATAATGAATCCCTGCTTGCTGTAAAACTTTGTAACACAAAACGGTTTTACCGCTTCGTCTGACTCCGATGACTACTTGTGCAAGTTTGCTGTCTAAATGAAGTTGAGGCTCCTCATAACGGTCGCAAAGCGAAGCTAAATCTGTTTCTGACAGTTCTTCTTGCTGGTCAAGCAAGATTTCTTGAAGGGTTTGTGCGTCCATGGCAAAGCGGTTTTTCTGCTGCAAAAATACATAAACTTCGATAGATGACAATTTTTTTTCATGTAAACTTCGATAAATGACAGATTTTTTTCATGTAAACTTCGATAAATGGATATTTTTTCCAAGTTAAACTTCGATATTTGATGAGTTGTAAAAAAATGCACGATATTTGCTATTTTTGCGTTTAATAAGGGATTCCCCTGCGGGGAATGGAGGTTGATCATAATTATAAAAGCGGCGGCAGATAGAGTCTGCAAACTGTAAATACTTCAAGCCGCCGCGGTATACAAAATGTGCGGGAACTCCATTCCCCGTAGGGGAAACTCAAAACTCAATAGAATAACAAAGTAAAACAAACAATATGAAACACCTCGGAATCATCATCGCAACCATCGCCCTAGTGGCCATCGGCGTGTTGGCTTTTGCCATGCCAAGCAAGAACCCCAGCAACCCCGACAATCCCAAAACCCCGAAAAACAATTATGAGAATATGTGGAAAAACGTAAAGGAAAACCTTGAAAAAGACCTGCCGGAATCGGCTGAAAAAGAACTGAATGCCATCGAGGAGAAGGCCTTGAAGGACAAAAACCAAACCCAGTTGCTGAAGACCTGGCTCTATCGGCAAAACATCATGTTGAGAACCATAGAAGAAGACCCCGAACAGGCTTTCATCCAATACCTTGAGTCCAAAGTCGGCCAGCTGGATGCCGTTCACGAAGCCCTCCTGCACGAGGAAATCGCCAAAGCCTACGCCAATTACCTGGAGTCGAACGAATGGACCATCAACGAAAACCTGCCCATCGACGGCGACCTCTCTAAGGTGGAGATGAAATATTGGGACAAGGAGAGTTTCAAGACGCGCATCAACCAGCATTATGACGAAGCCTTGAAGCCCGTCGAGGCACTGAAAAAAGCCAAGACCGAGGATTTCATGGTGCTGTACGAAAACAAGAACAACAATGAGGAGTATATCGACTACGAAGCCTCGCTCTTCGAATTTATGTTCCACCGCGTGGCCAACTACTACCAAGAACAAGCCAATGGCGACGATGTGGAAGGTGAGACCGAAGCATGGTGGCTGCCCGCCAAGGACTTCGTGAAGGCCGACTTGGGCGTTGCCGATAACCCGCTTACGAAATGCCTGAAGATATACCAAGACCTCATCGCCTACAACCTCAGGGGAAAGAACGAAGATGTCTTGATTTACAACGACTTCAAGCGTTTCGGCTTCGTCAATTCCATTTTGGACAAGGACGAACAATACCAAGCCGCGATGGAGGACCTGAAGAACCAGCACAAGGACAACCCGCTTTCTGCAGAGATTACCTCTTTGGTTGCGAGGAGCTTGATGGACCAATACGATAGCAACAGAGAAGACAGCACGTATTTCGACAACTACAAGAAAGCCAAGACGATGTGCGAAGTGGCCATCGCCAAGTTCCCGAAGTCGAAGGGCGCGAAAAACTGCGAAAACCTCATCAAACGCATTGAGGAGCCGCAAATCGACCTGACTTTGAATAAAGTGCAACTGCCCAACGAGGCCATCCCCGCCGTGTTGGAATACAAAAACACGACCGCACCTTATTATAGAATCGTGAAAATCAGCGAGAAAGAATTGAGCAAATTGAACAATATGCAAAAGGAGGATTTGCTCAAGGAATTGAACAAAAAAATGCCCGTCGCGGAGCAGGACCTCATGTTGCCCGCTGAAACCGACTATCGCAGCCACAGCACCTTGATTGCCTTGCCCGCTTTGGAGGAAGGCATCTACTACCTGACTGCCACCACCAAACAAGGCATCAAGAGCGAGGATAAAACACTGGTGCTCAATTTCCAAGTCTCCAATCTCGGTTACATTGTGGACCAAAAGGACGAAAAAATGACCGTGGTGACCGTTGACCGCAAAACGGGGAAAACTATGGAAGGAGTGACCGTGGAACTCTACCGCCGCGAGTGGGACTACAAAGCCCGAGAACACAAGACCATCATCATCGCCACGCTGAAATCCGACAAAAACGGTCGAGCTGTGCTTGATGGAAAAGTGGGCACATACAACTCTTTTAGCATCAACCTGCGCAAGGGCGATGACAACCTGCTTGCGAGCAACCAATTCCGCCTCAATGAGCGGTACAAGAACAACAGCGAAATCTACGAAACGAAACTCTTCACCGACCGTGCCATCTATCGTCCTGGACAAACTGTTTACTACCAAGGTATCGTGACGCGCAAATTGGGTGAAGATTTGAGTCTTGTGAACCATTATTCGGAAACGGTTTCCTTCCGCGATGCCAACTGGCAAGAGATTACCTCGGCCAACTTCAGCACCGACGAATACGGCTCATTCAGCGGCTCTTTTGTCATCCCCACCGATAGGCTGAACGGAGTGTTTCACCTCAACGCCAGCCGTGGCAGCACAACCATCCGCGTGGAGGAATACAAACGCCCGACTTTCGAGGTTAACTTTGAACAGCCGAAAGAGCAATACAAACTGAACCAAGAAGTTACGGTGCGCGGTGACGTGAAAGCCTACGCCGGTTTCGGCTTGGACGATGTGGAATACAGCTACCGTGTCGTCCGCAAGACCTCCTTCCCGTGGCGTTGCTGGTGGTGGTGGTACCCAGTCGTCGATGACGAGCAAATCACCCACGGCAAGGCCCGCACCGACGAAAACGGCAAGTTCGCCATCACCTTCAACCTGAAGCCTTCAAAGACCATCGCGCCCGAGAAGCAGCCTATGTTCACCTACGAAATCGAGGTGACCGCCACGAGCAAGCAGGGCGAGACTCACGCTGACACATACAGCATCCGTGCAGGCTACAACGAAATCGCCATCAGCACCGACCTGCCCCGCACCATCGAGAAATCAGACCTCGGCAGGTACCAAATCACGGTGAGCAACCTCAGTTGGCAGCCCGCCAAGAGCCGCATCTCGCGCAAGATTTACCGCTACGATGACCTTGCTAAGATTAATTATTTTGAAGCCATGCAACATTTGGAAGTCTTTGACCGACAATTGCTTAGCGATGAACAATTGAACAAGCTCTTCCCTGAATACAGTTTCTATGACAAGCGAACCAAGACTTTGGTCGATGAGGCCGAAATTATGGTGGACGACAAGGCCAAGTTCTTGGAAGGCAAAACCTTGGGATCTGGAAATTATGTCGTGGAACTGAAGAGTCTGGACGATCCTTTGGCCGTTACGACGGAGGAATTCACCGTTTACGAAAACGAGGCCAAAAAGATGCCTTATACCGCTATGGTTTGGAGCGATGTGGACAAATCGACCGCCCATCCCGGCGACGAAATCAAGTTCAGCATCGGCAGTTCAGCCAAAGATGTGGACATTTGGGTGCAGTTGCTCCACGGCGATGAAATCCGTTTTGACAAGAAAATCACTACCAGCAACAGCGTGCAGACCTTTACTTATAAAGTGACCGAAGGCGACCGTGGCGGCCTCAATTTCCGTTATGTCCTTGTGAAGGAAAATGCTTTCAGGACTGGTGACAATCATATTTCCGTGCCTTTCGACAACTATGATTTGGACGTGAAATTGGCCACCGTGCGCGACAAACTCAGTTCCGGAGCCGAGGAGACTTGGGAAGTGACTGTCAGCGACTACAAGAAAAAGCCTTTGGAAGCCGCTCTGCTAGCAGGAATGTATGATGCCTCGTTGGATGAATTTGAACGCAATTACTGGAATTTCAGTATGTCGCCTTGGGGCCCACGCAGTTACAGATTTTCCACCTGTGTACACGACTTCACATCGTCCAACACGGGGATTGATTACTTTACATTCATTGAACTCTTCAATTTCAGCCTGCCCTCCGATGCACCTTTCTTTGATTTCGGATATGGTTTTGGGATGCGCCGTTACAGAAAAGGCGGGCGTGTGCTTTATGATTATGTTGAGGAATCAGCACCTATGATGACTGGAGCGGTGTTGGAAAAGTCTTCTAATGCAGTGGATTATGAAATCCCCTTGGTGGCACAGAACGCGGCGGATGAAGAAATGGTTATGGCAGATGGAGGTAACGAAGTAATGTTTTATGAAGTCACTGAATCGGGAAAGTCTAAGGAACCCGCCGAGCCGACCCTCCGCGAGAACTTCAACGAGACGGCCTTCTTCTTCCCGCAACTGCGCACCAATGCCGACGGTAGCGCAACCTTCAGTTTTACTATGCCCGACGCCCTCACGCGCTGGCGCCTGATGCTGATGGCCTACACCAAAGACCGTAAGACGGGCCGCAACGAATACACCTTCACCTCCTCGAAGCCCGTGATGATTATGGCCGATATGCCGCGTTATATGTACGACAACGACGAGCTGTGGTTCGTGGCCAACGTCATCAACACGGGTGATGAGACTGTCACGCCCAAGGCGAAACTCGAAATCTTCGATGCAGGCACGATGAAACCCATTAATATGATTGTCTCCAACGCCACAATTTCGATGGAAACTATCCAGCCCGGTCGCAGCAAGGAAGTGCGTTGGAAGGTGAAGGGACAATATGATTTGAGCCTCTTGGCCTTCCGCTTCACGGCCTACGCGGGACAATTCAGCGACGCCGAGCAGCACCTCCTGCCTGTGCTGAGCAGCGAGATCTTCATGACGCAGACCCTGCCCATCACCGTGAAGGCCGAGACCGAAAAGACCTTCGACGTTCCCCTTGGCAGCCTCATTGCGGGCGAAGACCCGCAATCTCTGCCAAGGGACAGCCATAATCACGAGCGTGACTACAGCCTGACGCTCAACTTCAGCACCAACCCCGTGTGGTACGCCGTGCAGGCCCTGCCTTACTTGGCCAACATCAGCACCGACCGCGCCGAGACGGCCTTCTACGTGTTCTACGCCAACACGCTCTCGTCTTACATCGCCGACCACATCCCGAACCTCTTGAACTATATCAAGAAATGGCAAATCGAGACCCCCGATGCCTTGCTCTCGCAACTCGAGAAAGACCAAGACCTGAAGGCCATCATGCTGCAAGAGACGCCGTGGGTGCTCGAGGCTAAGAGTGAGACCGAGCAACGCAGCCGCATCGCCACCCTCTTCGAGGTGAACACCATCCGTAACCAGCAAACCAACGCCTTGAAACTCATTCAGCAGAAGCAGAAATACAACGGCGGTTGGCCGTGGATGGACGGTATGCCTGAAAGTCCCTACATCAGCACCTATATCTTGAGTGGTTTCGGCAAGTTGCAGAAGATGGGCGCTTGGAGTTCGTTGAGCAAGGCCGACCAAAACACTGCCCAAAGCATCTGCGACAAGGCTGTGCGTTACCTCGAATACGAGGTGGCCGAGACCTACCGCTATATGAAAGCCCACAGCAAAGGCAAGGACTGGCCCATTGGTTCTAGCACCTTGAACGAGCTCTATGCCTTGAGTTTCTTTGAAGCACAAAACTCCGACAAGGACTTTGCCAGGGCGAAGAAATACTATCTCGGCAGCCTCGACAAGGAGTGGACTTCGTTCAACTTCAACCAACGCTCGAAGGGGGCCTTGGTGCTCTACCGCAGCGGCAACGAAAAGACCGCCAAGCTGATGATCCAGTCGTTCAAGGAATGCGCCCAGAAGAACGAGCAAATCGGCATGTACTGGCCGAAGAAATACTTCTCGTTTGAGTCGCATATCGCCACCCACGCCAACATCATGGCCGCCTTTGCCGAAATCGACCAAGACCAGGAGATGATTGACGAATTGCGCGTGTGGCTGCTTACCCAAAAGCAGACCAACAAATGGGAAAACTCCGCCTCCACCGCCGACGCCATCTATGCCCTGCTGATGCGTGGCAGCGACTGGTTCGAGGAAGGCAAGGAAGTCACCCTGCGCTTCGGCAACACGCCCATCAGTACCGAGGGTGGTGTGGCTGGCACAGGCTTCATCCAACGCCGTTGGAACGCCAACGAGGTGACCCAAGAGATGCAACAGCTCACCGTCAACAACCCTACCAACCACTTGGTCTGGGGCGGATTGTTCCGTCAGTATTTCGTCCCGATTGACGAGGTGAAGAGCGACGAGTCGGGCTTCACCATCAAGCGCGAGCTGTTTGTGGAGACGGTGACGGACAAAGGCAAAGTCTTGGTGCCTGCTGAGAAGCGTACGTTAAAGGTTGGCGACAAACTCACCGTGAAGATCACCTTCACCAGCCAGCAGGATATGAGTTTCGTCTTTGTCAAGGACCTCCGTGCCGCGGGCTTCGAGCCGATAGAGCAGGTCTCGCGCTACGAGTACAACGACCAGATGAGCTACTACCAGAGCAACACCGACACCGACATGGAGTTCTTCATCGAGTTCCTGCCCAAGGGCACGCACCAGCTGGAGTACAGCATGTTCGTCACCAAGGAAGGCTACCTCAACAACGGCTACGCCTTGATCCAGTGCCAGTATGCACCCGAGTTCAGCGCGTATTCGGATGGCATGCGCGTGAAGGTAGGGGAGTAAGGTGTGTGTCGGAGACACACCATCCTATTTACCCCATACGCAGTGTGGGGGAGTTAGAGGAGGACTCTCGTCCATCCACGGCGTGTCGGAGACACGCTACATCGCTGTAGTGAGTCTGAGGTGGCGTGCCTTCGGCACGCGATGTGATGTGATGGATGTCAGTCCTCTAGATACAATAGACCCAAAGCCCTCATCGCGGGCAAGGCCCCGCGATCTCCTAAGCGAAAGGGATCCCCAATGCGTAGGAGATCGCGGATGTTCCTCCGCGATGAGGGCTTTTGGGTGGGTTTAGTCGACAACCAGCTTCACCGTTTGCCCCCAGCCCCTATCATGCTTGATGCGCAGCAGATAAAACCCCTTCGTCAATCCTTCCAACCCCAACTCATACTGTTGTGCTCCCTCGCCAAAAGCAGCCGTAGAGCGCTGTAGCAATTGCCCTTGCAGGGAGTACAGATCAAACTGCACCTGCCCCTGTGAGGGGTTGAAGAAGCTCACGACAGCCTTGTCGGAGGCCGGGTTGGGCGCTACAGTGGCATAGAGGCTCTGCGCTTCAAGGTCTTCCACACCGAGGTGCACATCCACGGCGATCTTCATCGTCACGGGGAGGTGGTCGGAGCCGTCGAAGAGGGCCTCCGCAACCTCTGCGGGCACGGCTGTGTTGTTGCCTTGATTCACGCTCATGTTAAAATGATGTCCGTCGTTGCCCACAGCATGATAAGAGCCTTGTACATAGCGCAGGTGGTTGTAGCTGAAAGTAATCTCGTCGGCCATCAAGATGAAGTCGAAGCGATCGTCGAGGCCACCTGAAGAGAAGCATTCATCGGAATAGTTTCTTGTGGATTGCGTATGGAAGGCAGTAAACTGATCGTTGTTGTTCCATTCGCCAACGCCGCCCACTAGGGCTGCAGGGTCCATGAAGCAGATCTCGGGGTTGCTATAGGTCTGGGTGAGCAGGCGGTAAGCAGGTTCGCTGGCGCCATACATGTTGAAGTCGCCCATGATGAGGGCGTTGTCATGGGGATAATGCTGGTTGACGTAGTCCATGGCGACCTGCATCAAGGCTCTCCGGCTCGACTCGTAGCCCATGCCTGCTTTGGGGTGTGCCACGATGCAGACCAGCTTGATGGTGTCGCCTGCCGAGAGACTCTTGGTCTTCAGGTAAAGCTCGTAGACATCCGTGTCGCGCGGGTTGGTGCGCAAGGCGATGTGCTTGCTTAACCCCAGTTTCTGCGAGTTGAAGAAGATATGGTTGATGATGTTGCTGTTGGCGTAGTTGATGATGTTGTCCGTTTGCCAATAGTTGGCTCCGTTGATGTTGAGGTTGTGTCGGAGGAAGTTGTTTTGCAAGGCGGCCGTGGCGCCAAATTCACAGACGGTGAAGATGTCGGGTTTCACGTAATCCACGATGGTGCGTATGCATTCGTCCTTGCGTTGGGTGTTGTTGTTGGTCTCGTAGCAGTCGGCAAAGCCGCTGTTGTAGTTGCCATAATACAACAGGTTGTACTGCATCACGGTGAGGGTGTCCTGTGCCCAGGACGGCAACGCTATCCAAAACAAAAATAGGAATATGAAAAGGCTTTTGTACTTCATTTTCAAAGATATTTATGCAGCAAAAATAGAAAAATTGGCGCGATATTTGAATAAATCCTATCTTTGCACCGAATTTTACGATGGGAATAAAGATAAGAATCGGTATATTTGCATTGGCCGTCTTGGTATTGTTGGCTGCAACATCTTGCCAAAAGCAGGAGAAATATGCTGCTTCACCTTTGATTGGTCATTGGGGTTGCGAGCAATACATTAGTTGCCGAACCGACAGCACGGGCTATGAGAAGTGGGACACGCTGCAATATGAAGTGGGCTTGGGTCGAGGCTATGAGGTTTATTTCTATGCCGATGGTTCAGGAAAGCTTTTGCTTAACGACAGTCCGGCTTTGATCAAGAGGTTCAACTGCGACTTTGATTTTGACTCAATTAGTCGTACACTTACCATATACAACACCTCCTGGATCATTACCATGTTCTCGGATGCGACTAGTGCCGACATGGTCATCGAGGAGTTGACGGACAACCATATTTGGGCTTCGTGGACCAACTATTTCTCTGAACCCGTACCTTTCTTTGAACGCTTTTATTTGGAACGAATCGAATAACACTTAAACAATAAAAAAATGAAGAAATTAGCTTTAATGATGACATTGACCATTGCGGCAATGCTGTTCACCTCTTGCAAGAAAGTGGACTACAAGAGTTTCGTCGGCACTTGGGGTGTCGAAAAGATTGAGTACTACAACATCGACTATGCGGGCAATCCGATTGCATCCTCTATGGAATCACATTCTTTTGATGCTAACGACCCCGACAATAGTATTCAATTGATTTTCAAAGAAGATAAAACCGGTGAAATGCGCGATAGCGCCCGAGACACTCTTTGGATTGAAAATGAAGAAGGGGAATATGTTGACTATATCTATTGCCCTGATACCGTGTTGGTGTATCCGTTTGTTTTTTCGTATGACAATAGTGGTCACGCACTCTACATGAACATAGACTATGGTGAATACATGCGTACCTTCAGAATGGTTATCTATGATATGGCAAATAACTCTTTCACTTATGAAAACGAATACGATAAGGACTTTATTGAGAGAGCTTATTTGAAACGTATCAGCAAGACGGCTACCAAGTCGCCAAGTCGCCAAGCCGTGACGCGTCCGCATAAGCCAGGTTCGTTATTGGGTGGCAGATAAAAAAAAAACGACCGTGATTCACGGTCGTTTTTTTATTCTACAATTAGCATTAATCCTTTCAGATACGCCCCTTCGGGGTGGAAGATATTAATGGGATGATCAGCGGGCTGTGAAAGCTGTTCGACAATCCTTACATTACGTTTGGCCTCAATCGCAGCAGCGGTGACGATGCTCTGGAAGGTGGCCTTGTCGACGGCTTGCGAACAACTGAAGGTGAACAATAGCCCGCCCTTGGCGATGCGCTTGATAGCTTCGGCGTTGATGTATTTGTAACCGCCCAAGCCGCGATGCCTGTCCTGGTGCCGCTTGGCAAACGCTGGCGGGTCGAGGATGATGAGGTCGAAGGCGCCCTCGCGCATCTGCGTTACGTATTCTTTCATGTCAGCCACGTGGCAGGCGTTCTCCTCTTTCGAGTAGCCGTTCAGCTCGAGGTTGGCCTCGGCCATGGCGATGGCTTTTTTAGAGGCGTCGACAGTAATGGCTCTGCGGGCTCCACCTTTAAGTGCTGTGACGGAGAATCCTCCCGTGTAACCAAAGGCATTGAGCACGGTTCTGCCTTGTGCAAAACGTCGTACCAACTCACGGTTTTCGCGCTGGTCTAAGAAGAAGCCCGTTTTCTGTCCTTCTTCCCAGTTGGGCAGGAAACGGCTGTCGTTTTCTAGAATTACTTCGTCCATTCTGTCGCCGAAGAGATAGCCATCTTCCAAGGTGGCGTCTTCCTTGCCCATGCGTTGCATGGCTTCGAAGCTTTTGTTATAGATGGCCTGCACACCTAGGTCGGGTATGTGTTTGAGAGCACGGACAATTTCATGCAAGTGGAGAGCCATGCCTTCGGTTTGGGCCTGTACCACGGCGGTGTGACCATAAATATCAACGATGAGGCCAGCCAAATTGTCGCCTTCTGAGTGGACGAGACGAAAACAGTTGGTGAAGGGTGAGTCGGTGAGTCCCATGGTCTTGCGCACTTCAAAGGCTTGTTTGAGACGGTCAAGGAAAAACCATTCGTCAATTTTTTGGTTCTCGAAGCTGAGCATTTTCACAGCGATACTGTCCGACTCACAGAAGCCGGTGCCGAGGATATGGCCGTCGTAGTCGGTCACGGTCACAGTGTCGCCCGCCTGTAGGCCTTTGGCAGCATCGTGGATGGCGCCCGAGAACACCCAAGGATGAAAGCGGCGCAAAGCTTCCTCTTTGCCAGGGTTAAGTCTTACGACAGGGTAAAGTGGCGTTTGTTCCATATTGTTCGGATTTTGATGCAAAGATAGGTTTTTTTTTTTTACGATATGAAACCGATTCCGTAACTTTGCGCCAAAATTGAAACCATTTCTATGAACAACTCTTTCACTATTGGGGGTCAGATTGTCGACCTTGTCAACTCAAGGCTTTTCTCAGGCGTGGTCGTCGTTGACGACGGCAAGATCACCAAGATTGAGGAACAACCTGTAGGCAACACGCAATACATCATGCCCGGCTTCATCGATGCCCATGTGCACATCGAGAGTTCTATGCTAGTGCCTTCGGAGTTTGCCCGTTTGGCTACATGTCACGGCACCGTGGCTACCGTCAGCGACCCTCACGAAATTGCCAATGTACTGGGCAAGAAAGGTGTACAATATATGATCGAAAATGGCAAGAAGGTGCCATTCAAGTTCTTCTTCGGTGCGCCGAGTTGTGTGCCCGCCACGGCTTTTGAGACATCGGGCTGTGTGCTGAATGCTGCCGATGTAGAGGAGCTGTTGGCCTCTTCTGACATTCATTACCTGTCTGAAATGATGAACTATCCTGGGGTACTCTCCAACGACCCCGAGGTATGGGCTAAGATTGCTGCTGCCAAGCGCCATGGTAAACCTATCGACGGCCATGCACCTGCCTTGACGGGTCACAACCTGCAGACGTATGTCGGGGCGGGTATCTCAACTGACCATGAATGCTATACCTTGGCCGAGGCCTTGGAGAAGATCAGCCTGGGCATGAAGATCCTCATTCGCGAAGGCAGCGCAGCCAAGAACTTCGAGGCTTTGATTCCACTAATGGCCACGCACCCCAACAAACTGATGTTTTGTTCCGACGACAAGCATCCCAACGAGTTGGTGAAAGGTCATATTGATGAACTGGTGCGTCGTGCCATTGCCTTGGGTTACAATGTGATGGATGTGCTGAAGGCAGCATCGCTTAATGCCGTAAAGCATTATAACCTGAATGTGGGCATGCTTCAGAATGGTGACGATGCCGATTTCATTGTAGTTGATGATTTGCGCAACCCTGTTGCCAAGCAGACCTATATAAAAGGTATGTTGGTAGCCGAGAACGGTGTGTCGAACATAAAGTATGTAGAGACTGGTACACCCAACATCTTTGAACGCCCCTACCTTTATGCCCAAGACCTCTTCGTTTCCGACAAAGGAAAGAAGATCAAAGTGATTGAGTGTTTGGATGGTCAGATTATCACCAAATGCTTCACGACCGAACCTAAAGTGGAAAACGGTGGCATCGTTAGCGATGTTGACCGCGACATCCTGAAGATGGTGGTGGTCAACCGTTATCAGCCTTACACACCCGCAGTCGCTTTTATCAAAGGCTTCGGATTGAAAAGAGGCGCTTTGGCTTCGAGTGTTGCCCACGACAGTCACAATCTTGTGGCGGTGGGTGTCAGTGACAAGGACATCCTTCATGCCGTCAACTTGCTCATCGAACATACGGGTGGCGTGACGGCATACTGTGGTACTGAGATGCTAGCGGTGCCCCTGCCTGTTGCAGGATTGATGAGCAATGAAGATGGGTATGAGGTGGCAGCAGCCTATCAAAATGCCGATGCTTTGGCCAAACGCTTAGGGTCAACGCTTTATGCGCCCTTCATGACCTTGGCGTTTATGGCCTTGCTTGTCATCCCAGAGTTGAAACTCAGCGACCAAGGTCTATTTGACGTCAACACATTCAGTTTCACTTCGGTTTATGAATAATAGTTTTGTGGTTCTCACACCATATATGGGTTGAAAGTCACAAAACAAAACTACAATATATTTAATCTATTGGCGTCCTGTTTAACGAAAATAGCAAGCATCATGGTAAAGGCCAGCATGCTTGAGCCGCCGTAGCTTAAGAAGGGGAGGGGGATGCCGATGACGGGTACCAAACCTATGGTCATGCCGATGTTGATGGCCACATGGACAAATAGGATACCTGCAATGCTGTAGCCATATACGCGGCTGAAGGTAGAACGTTGTCGTTCTGCCAAGACGATAATCCTAACTAACAATGCCACATAGAGCAATACCACAATGGCTGTGCCCATGAAACCGCCTTCTTCTCCAACGGTGCAGAAGATAAAGTCGGTGTGTTGTTCGGGGACGAAGTCATATTTGGTCTGTGTGCCTTGCAGGAAACCTTTGCCTGAGAATCCGCCCGAGCCAATGGCAATCTTCGATTGGTGAACGTTGTAACCTACGCCTTGGGGATCGTCGAGTTGGCCAAGCAGCACGAGGATGCGGTTGCGTTGGTGCTCTTGCAACACCTTATAAAAAGCATAGTCAACCGAAAAAACAAAAACGAACATGCAAGCAAAGACGGCAAGCATTTTGACAAGACCTTTCTTTTTGGTAATCAGATAATAAGTCAAGAAAACGACGAGCAGACTACCTAAGATGATATACATGATGGTTTGGCTCCAAACCAGGGTGAGGACAAACAAAAGTATGGCCAAAATGCCGCCTACCATCACCAATCCTGTTCCGGGGAATCCCTCGCGATAGAGCACAAAGATGAAGGAGACGAATACTATGGCTGACCCTGTGTCGTTTTGTAACAGCACCAGTGCCATGGGAGCGAGTACAATCAGAGCTGCAATAATTTGGTTTTTGCGCTTTTGCAGGTCGACGTCCAATCGCCCAAGGTAGCCCGCCAATGCCAAGGCAGTGCCCATCTTGGCAAACTCGGAGGGCTGGAACTTGACACCTGCACCGAGGTCAATCCAAGAAGTAGCGCCTTTAGTGGCCTTGCCGTATACCAATACTACGAACAAGCTGGCTAGGAAGAAGAAATAGATCCACAGCGAGAAAGCGTTGAAAAACTTGGCATCGACCAAAAGGATGACGAAACCTATCAGAAGGGAGGCGCCAATCCAGATGAGTTGTTTACCGTAAACTTGTGACAGGTCAAAGATGCTGGGGTGCATCTCGTCGTATTTGGCCGAAAAGATGCTGAACCAACCAATGATGACCAATGCAAAGTAGATAAGAATGGTCAACCAGTCGATTTTCCCTATGATGCTATTCCTTTCGTTCATCGCTCGTTCTTATATGATATTCTGCCTTCCATCATGCGTTTTTCCAAGTCTTCACGTACCGTATAGCCTCGGATGTATTTCTCTATCATCAAGCTGGCGATAGGAGCAGCCCAAGTAGCACCATATCCGCCGTTTTCGATGATGACAGCAAGGGCTATCTTTGGGTTGTCGATAGGTGCGAAGGCGATGAAATTGGAGTGGTAATTGCCATGTGGGTTTTGGGCGGTACCAGTCTTTCCGCATTGCGGAATGTCTTTCAACTCGTAGCGGCGTGCCGTGCCTGCTGGGCCGCTGAACACTGTTCGCAGACCATTTTTCATCGTTCTGACGTGTTTTGGGTCGATGCCTGGGTCCACTTTGGTCGTCATCACTTCAGGGATGGCGGTACTGTCGCCGAAGCATTTGATGAGGTGAGGCGGGTAGTAATAGCCTTCGTTGGCAATCAAGGCGGCGATGTTGCAGAGCTGCAAGGGTGTCACGAGCACTTCACCTTGGCCGATACCTAAAGAGCGGATGGTGACCGAATTCCATTGGCCGTTGTACATCTTGTCGTAATACTCGCGTTCAGGGATGTTGCCCTTTCGTTCGTAGGGGATGTCAGTGTCGAATTTGCGTCCGAGTCCCAACTTGTAAGTCATGTCTTTCCAATATTGGTAGCCTTCTTTGATACCGCCGAACTTAGGGTTGTTGATAGTGGCCTTGAACGACTCGTAGAAGTAGGGGTTGCACGAATTCATGATGGCATTGGCAAAGTCGGGGCTGGAACCATGGCTGTGGGTGCATTTGATGGGCATGGAGGCTTGGCCGCTGCAATGGAAACAAGTGGCAGGCGTAATGCTGCCGCTTTGCATGGCAATGAGTCCCACAACGGTTTTAAAAGTGGATCCAGGTGGGTAGGTGCCGCTGATGGCGCGATTAAGCAATGGCTTCATTGGGTCGGCTTCCAGTTCTTTATAATGTTTGCCACGGTCGCGACCTACCAGTAGGTTGGGGTCATAGGTGGGACTGGTGACGAAAGCCAAAATCTGTCCCGTGGAAGGCTCTACAGCCACAATAGAGCCTATCTTGCCTACCATCAGTTTCTCGCCGTAGGCCTGCAACTCCGAGTCCAAACCAAGATAGATGTCTTTCCCAGCTACAGGTTCCTTGTCGAGCTCGCCTTCCATAAAACTGCCCATTTCGCGGTTGTGCACGTCCACCATCATCACTTTCAGGCCCTTCACCCCGCGTAATTCTTTCTCGTACGACTTCTCGATACCCGACTTGCCGATGTAGTCGCCCTGTCGATAGTAGTTTTCTCCATCTTTATCTTTGTCCAGCTCATTCTTGCTGATTTCGCCAATGTCGCCTAAAGTATGGGCTGCGATGGCATTAGGATAGTGGCGTACGGTACGTGTTTGGAAATAAAACCCTGGGAAACGGTAGAGCACCTCGGCGATGTGTGCATAGTTCTCTTTTGATACTTGGGTCATGAATGGCGATGGCTTGAAATACGACTCCTTTTTTGCTTTGTCCATCCGATCGATGAAAGACTCTTTGTCGATTTCGAGAAGGTGGCAAAACATAATGGTGTCAAAAGGATTCACGGTGTCTTTGATTTTTTCCATGGCTTGTCTAGGGACGACCATCAGGTCGTAGACAGCCTCGTTGAACACCAACAGGTTGCCATTACGGTCGTACACCTTGCCTCGGGCGGGATATTGCGTCACGAAACGTAGGGCGTTGTTGTCGGCCAACTGCTTGTAGTGTTTGTCGACGACTTGGAGCAAAAACAACCTGATAATAAACACCACCCCTATGGCAATGAAAATACCCATTACCAATAACTTCCTGTTTGTCAAAATGTTATTGCTCGTTCTCATACTATTTTTTTCAATTTACAAAAGTATAAGTTTTTCTCTATGCTCGAAAGGGTTGCAAGCTGTTTTTTGAAAAAAAAAGTTTTCTGTCAAAAACAGATAACAAAAATAAGTCAGTTCACATTTTTTCCGTATATTTGCGCGGTTTTTTATGCGTAAAAAAATGAAAGGATACCATATATTGACGTTGGCTTTCTTCTTGTGCCTGCTAGGGTGCGGTGAACGGACGAACAACAAGGAACTGTTGCAACGCAGTTTTTATGAAACCATTTGGGAGCGTTTTGATTATGTGACCACTGATGTTAACATTACCAAGGCGACGACTTACGACCTGAGTTTGCGCATCCGTTTCACTGATGATTATCCATACAACGATATCTCGCTGGTTTTTACCGTTTTCGATGAGAACGGCAATCCTTATCGTGCCAAAGGCTACAAATTCAACCTGAAGGATAAGGAGGGGCATTGGAACGTTGCAAAGGTGGACGGTTGTTATACTTTTACTCTGCCTATCAACAAAAAACTAATGATTTCCGACCCGGGAAAATACCAATTCAGGCTTGAACAGAAAATGCCAATAACACCCGTGGTTGGAGTAAAGGATCTAGTGCTTTTGAATGATTGAAAAACAAAACAAAATGAATAGTTATATGAATAGATTACTAAAAGTTGGATTGGTTGCAGCCTTATTTGCTGTGGCTTTCGCTTCGTGCGTTCCCCAGAAGAAAATGCTTTATCTAAAAGATGCCGAGATGATTGCCGAAAATCTCTCGAAAGAATATGTCAACGATCGTTCCGTTGATTACAAGTTGCAAAGTGGAGACAATCTATACATCCATGTCTTTAATACGATAGACGAACGAAGTGCAGCATCCATAAATGGCGATGTGAGAGGCTACTTGTCTTCAGATGCCAATATCTACCTTCAAACCACTACCATTGATGAGGATGGTTGTGTTGAATTGCCTTTGATTGGAAAAATAATGGTAAAGGGTTTAACGGTAGACGAAGCGAAAGATAAGCTGCAAAAGGCTATTAATACCTATATGAACGGAAGTACGTTGGTTGTCAAATTGGCCAATTTCAATCTGACGCTATTGGGCGAAGTTTCACGGCCTGGGATGTATAAGATTTACCAACAACAAATCAACTTGTTTGAAGCTTTTTCGTTGGCTGGCAATATGACCAACTTTGCCAATAAGAAAGAAGTGAAGATTATCCGCCAAACAAATAATGGTTCCGAGATTATCTTGGTTGACATGGGTCAGGCCGATATCCTTTCATCGCCATATTATTACTTGAAGCCCAATGATATCATTTACGTGGAGCCGCTTAAAATCAAGCAATGGGGCTTCACCACTTTCCCCTATTCCACGGTCTTTTCCATTGTCACTCTGGGCGTGACTTTGTATAGTATCTTTAAAAAGTAATCACTAAAAACAAAGAAAACTATGGCAAACGAAAAACAATCAAATACTCTTCAGCAAGCCAAGGATGATCAGAGCGTTGATATAAAACAGCTGATTTTTACGGCTCTGCATTATTGGTACTTATTTGTTATCTTTGTTGTGATAGCCTTGGCCGTCGGCTTCGTCATCAACCGCTATTCGACTAAGGTCTTCCAAACCTCGGGTACGCTGCTTATCAAAGATAGTCGAAGTGTTGATGCTACTGCCATCATGACATCGTGGAGTTATGGTAGCAGCCAAAATGTCGACAATGAGATTGCCATCTTGAAGTCATATTCGCTCACCGAACGTGTCATCAAGAAGATGGGCATCGAAGTGACCTATATGGAAAAAGGCCGTATAGCTTCTAAGGAGTTATACAATAACTCACCTTTTTTGGTAGATATTGAACGTAGTGTGCCACAGGCTGTGGGTTTGGTTTATGAAATCACTTTTCTCGAGAATGGTGATTTCCGCCTCAGTGCCAAGGGTGAGGGCTATTCGAAATACGATTTTCTGCTCTGCCAATATATCGAAAGCAAATCAGAAGTCAATAACGACATTAACGACGTTATAGATTTCTCTGGCGAATTTAAACAAGGAGAATGGATCGACAATGGATACAACCGCATTCGTATTACATTGAATGAAAATAATGCATCCAATAACCTCTACAATCGTAAGTTATCGTTCTGGATTAATAGTTATCCTGCTCTCGTTTCGCAGATGAGTAGCTTCTCCACGGCTCCCATCAGTAAGATGTCATCCGTGGTTGCTGTAACAATGAATGGCACCAATAAACATAAGATTGTGGATTTTGTCAATCTCTTGATGAAAGAATATGTTTCACGCGGTCTGGAGAAAAAGAATTTGGTTTCCGAGAATACCATCGAGTTTATTGACAATGAGTTGAGTGGCATTCAAGAGTCGTTGAGTCAGGCTGAGACCGAACTGAAAGATTTTCGTACCAAAAACGACCTCATGAATCTTGACCTGCAAGCCAATCAGGTGTATACCAACCTTCGTACTCTGGAGAAAGAACGTGCAGAGAAGTCTGTCAACCTAAAGATTTACAAGCGAATGCAGGATTATATCAAGGTTCAGATTGACGATCCTGAAAACTTGGCTTCGCCCAGTACAATGGGTATCAACGACCCCTTGCTTAACCAGTTGGCACGTGACCTTGTCACACTGTCGCAGACCAAGGCCACCAAGTTGCTTACCCAGACCGAGCAACACCCTGAGATTATGAAACTCAACGAACAAATCATTACCACGAAGAGGGCTTTGCTTGAGACCATTAATAATTTGGTTGATAATGCCCAGTTGAGTATCAATGAGATTGACCGCCGTATCGGCTCGTTGGAAGTGGAGTCGCGCCAATTGCCCGCCAAGCAACAAGAGTTGATCAATTACCAGCGTAATTTCAATTTCACCGACGACACTTATAAATATTTGATGCAGCGCCGCGCTGAAGCGCAAATTCTGCGTGCCTCCAATATGCCCGATAACGAGATTCTTGATGAAGCGCGTTTGGAAAAGACAAAGAGAATTGCACCTCGTAATGCCATGAACTACCTGATTGCCATCATTATAGGTTTGCTGATTCCTGCCTTGTATCTCTTCCTGAAGAACTTCTTCAACTATACGGTCACCGACCGCAAAGACGTGGAAAAGCTGACCCATTATCCTATCGTCGGTCAGGTGGCACAAACCAGCAACAAAGACCCGTTGTTGGTCGTCAACAATCCCAAGTCACCAGTGTCGGAGGCATTCCGTGCCATTCGTACCAATGTCGATTTCATCACGCAGAGTAAAACGCCTTGTTGTACTCTCGTCACGGGCGATGTACAAAGCCTTGGAAAGACTTTTATTAGCATCAATTTTGCTTCTATCTACGCTCTGTATGGAAAGAAAACGGTATTGCTCGGTTTCGATTTGCGTAAACCAAGGCTGTTCCAAGAGTTTGGCTTGAACAATAATGTTGGATTGAGCAGTTACTTGGGTAATAAGGAATCGCTGGATGCTGTAATTCAATCTTCTGGTAAGATTCCGACACTTGATATCATCACCAGTGGACCGATTCCGCCTAATCCTGCCGAATTAATCGCTTCAAAAAAGTGCGACGAGTTATTTGAGGAATTGAAGAAACGCTATGATTACATTATCATCGACACGCCGCCTCTTGGCTTGGTTACCGATGCTTTGTTGCTCATGCGTCATACCGACGCCAACCTTTTCATCGTACGTCAAGGCGTGACCAACAAGAATGCTTTCGGCAGCATCATCAAGGACCTTGAAGACCGTGGCATGAAGTTCAATATTGTGATCAATGGTCTCCAAGCTGAGAAGGGTTATGGCTATCGCTATGGTGGTAATCATTATGGTTATGGCTATGGTTATGGTTATGGTTATGGCTATGGTTATGGTTATGGCTATGGTAGCGAATATTATGGAGAGACTGAAGACGGAAGCAAGAAAAAGCATAGACATCATCACCATTCCCAAAAGAAAGATTAGAATTAACGCTGTCGGCAATGGATAGTCGTGAAGAAAAACATTGGCACGCCCTCTATGTTAGGTCTCGGTCGGAGAAAAAGGTGCTTTCGCAACTGGAAGACCAAGGCTACACAGCCTATCTGCCTTTGGTCACTCAGATGAAGCAGTGGAGCGACCGTAAGAAGAAAGTGGAGGAGCCGCTATTCAAGTCGTACGTGTTTGTGTTTTCTAGCGACAAGGAATACATCCCAATTTTGAATGTGTATGGCGTGATTAAGTTTGTCAGCTTTGAGAAGCAAGCCGTCATTGTTCCCGAAAACCAGATTCTTGCTATCAAGAAGTTTGTCAGCGAGTATGAACGAGGCGAGGAATTCAAGATGCTGAACAGCGAAGATTTGAAGGTGGGACAAAAGGTGAGGATCATCAATGGCCCGATGAAAGGTCTAACCGGAAGATTGGAGACTATCCGCAACAAGCGCCACTTGATTGTCTATATCGACGTGGTGGGACAGAGCATCCCGGTCCATATTCCAAGGGCAAAAGTGGAACCATGTCGGGACGTGGATTAAAAAAGAGTTTGTTTTCAGGATTATTTTTATTTTTGCAACATAATACTACGAATCGAAACAAAACAAATAAGTCATGGATTCAGAGAGAAAGAAACAAACAAATCAACCCTTATGGCTGTATGCCCTTTTGGGTTTATTGGCTATTGCCTTGGTTTTCTTCATCGTGCGTAATTCTTCTTTGAGAACCGATAAGGAAGCCCTTGAGGCCGAAAAAGAAATGCAACGCCTCGACTTTCAGGCCGAAGTGGATAGCCTGATGAAGGTGCACAACAATTTGAAGGAAAGCTATGGCGAGTTGAGCCAGGAGCTCGCCGAGAAAGACAGCATCATCCAAGCTGATGCCGTTGAAATCAAGCGTCTCCTTGATTCGCAATGGGACTATAACCGCATTAAGAAGAAAGTCACACAATTGCAGGAGATTTCGCAGCGCTATGTGCGCCAAATGGACTCGCTCTATACCGTCAACCGTGAACTGGTGGCCGAAAATGAGCGCATTCGTGAGGAATACCAGAACGAACGCCGTCAAAACACCAACCTTACCCGTCAGAAGGAAGAGTTGACCAACAAGGTGAACCAAGCCGCTACGATGAGAATCTCCAACTACAGCGCCCAAGCCGTGCGCTTCAAAGGCAGTGGTAAGGAAAGCACTACCGACAGGGCTAGTCGTGCCGAACGCATCAGAATCGACTTCACTGTGGCCGCCAACGAGCTCATCCAGCCTGGCACGAAGTTGTTCTATGTCCGTATCGCTGATCCCAAGCGTGCCATCATCAGCAAGGGTTCGGGCGACGAGTATTCCTTCAAGGCTAACGGCGAGACATTGCAGTTCACCGAGAAGGTGAGGGTCAACTATGACGGTAAGGAGACCGCTGTTCGTGCTTACTATACTAAGCCTGATGCATACGAACTGATGCCTGGCACTTATTTTATCGATGTTTATGAAGAAGGTGGCAAGGTCATCGGACAGACTACTGTAGATTTGAAATAAAGGCAAAACATTTCGTGAAATCTTTGTAGAGACGCAAGGTTTTGCGTCTCTACTTTTTTATTCCAAAACTGTTTTCAGTACCTCGTGTGAATGGAAGTCGTTCATCACAGGAGCATGGAGCCGCATGAACACGATGAGCCCGTCGAGTAAAGAACGGCGTTGGTTCACATGTAAAGGGATGCGACATGTTTCGTCTATGCCAGCATTGAGCAACTGCGACAGTAGCTGAGCGTCCTCTGCATCGAAATAGTAGGGATGCAAGGGGTAGTCATGGCTAAAGGAGCCTTCCATCATGTCAAAGCAATAGCCCGACTCATGATTGGTTTTAGGGTAAAAGCCAAGATGTCGTGTCAGCTCCAAGGTGAAGAACAAGGGGAAATTGGCATAGTCTTGATGGACTAGGTCGAGCCAAAGTAACGACTGCGAGATAAAGTCGTAAAGTGGCTCATTTTGTTCTTGCTCCGTAATGGTTTTTGAAAGCAACTCGCTGACGTACATTAGGATAGCGCTTTTGTTCATCACAAAAGGGATGCTTTGGTAGACTGTGGCGAGCTGCACATCTTTCATATAGCCCAAGCTGCTTTTGTTGGGCTTGCCTGCTTCCACATAATTAATAAGGTGCAGGTTTTGGAACAAGGCGGCGCGACTCTTCGAGTTGTGGTTGAAGGCGCCTTTCACCATATAGGAACGCAAGCCAAAACTTCGGGTGAACACCTTTACGATGAGGCTGGTGTCGCCGTATCGGATGGATTGCAGGACTATGCCTTGGATTGTGTCGTCCATCAGTTCATAATCAGGATCTTGGTGGCAAACTTGTCGGTGCCTTGTTTGGTGCTGACAAAAATAAGGTAAACACCAGGCTCGACCTTCTCGCCATTGATGGTGGTGCAGTCCCACACGGCTTGACCTCCTTCGGAAATCAGCTGGGTGACAAAGTTACCATCAACGGTTGTGATTCGTACTAAAGAATTGGAAACCAATCCTTTGATACCGACAAAGCCATTATATCCAGGTCTTACAGGGTTAGGATAGGCAACCACTTCGGTGATGATGGGGTCGGGAGTGGCATATTCGCCACGATAGGAGATAACGCCACTGGCTGTGCCGAAAAACACCTCGCCGCTCTTGTCGACAGCCATGGTATTGACAGCGTTATCAAGCAAGGGGCTGTTGTCGGTGTTGAAGTAATGGATTTCCTTGGGCTTGCCGTCGAACGACATGAGATAGACACCCGATTCGAGACCAAACCAAATCTGGTTGGCGCCTTCCATAGCGGCCATCGAAAGTACATTGGATCCGTCGAAGAGGTAGTCGTATTGGTCGGTACCGTCATTGCGAGGCACGCGAACTTGGGTGGCATCAAAATTGGAGCCGTTGAAGATCTTTTTTGAATCGTCAAACAAACAAGGTCCTTTGTCGGTACCAGCCCAAACATTGCCTTTGCTGTCGACTGCGATGCAGTTGACCGAACCGAGTAGTTTGCCGTTACCCGTTGCTGTATTAAGGTTGGCCGACTGGTCATCAGTGGGATTGTCGAGGGTGCCGTTGTCATTAAAGACGATGACCTCTCCGTTGCGGCGCGTAATCCATTTGTAGTCGTTATGGTCGATAAGCAGTGTGCCGATGTCAATGGCACTGAGGCTACCGCCCAAGTTATAAGAATGCCAAGTGCCGTTGGGCTCCATCACGGAGAGTAGGTTAGGAGCTCCGGTGTTGGCTACCCAAAGATTGCCTTTGCTATCGAAGGCCAATCCGCTGATGTTGACGAGACTTGGGTCGCTAGCCCAAGGTTCAAGTGAGCTGTTCTCATTGTTGTAGACTTCCACTAATTCATCGTCCTTGAATTTCAGAATGCCGCTGCCCCAGGTGCCCACGTATGTGACCGAAGGGTCGTTGGGGTTGGTGGCGGTACACACGTAATCGGTGTAGTTGGTGAGGTCAGGAAGGGTGTTTTGGTTGATGATGGTCCACAAGCCGTCGAAGCGTGCTACACCTTCACGCATGTAACGTTTGCTCCAGTTGGCGGCATGGCCTCCAGTGGCAATCCAAACTTGGTCGCCGCAGGCCTTGAGCTCGAAGACGTTTTTCGAAGCCGTGCCGTTGGGTTTTACATCCATATTGTTCCAACCATCAGAGGTCTTGATGAGGCCACGTTTGTTGTCTCCAATCCAATAGTAGCCGTTGTTGTCCAAAGCCGTAGAGAATGGTTCAATACTACCTCCAGGCGAGTGAATGGAGTGTTGGAGATTGAGGTTGCGGTCGTACACAGAAACATTGTATCTATTGGAAACCAGGAGTCGGTCATTGTAGGCGCGTATCTCACGTTTCTCACTGACGTTCTCCTTGTCAAGATAGCCCCAATGATTGCCGTCAAAGACAAAGAGGGTATCGGTATTGAAGCCGCCGTTGTAGTTGAGCAGTAGCTTATCGCCGAACACCTCCATCTCGGTATAGGCCAAATGCGGATGGATGAGGCTGTTGTCGAAGTGCCAGGCGGCATAGTTGGCCAAATTTTGTGCATTAAGTGAGGCATAATACATGCCGTTGTCGGTGCAGGCGTAAATGTTTCCGTTGTATTTGGATACATCGGTGACATTAACCATATCGCCTTGGTTTCCAATATAATAGGTGTCTTTTACCTCTTCTTTTTTCAAGTCGAAGACCACGATGCCGAAGCCACAAGCCACATATGCCAAGTCGCCATCGAAATACACATGGTTGATGCTCTTGTTGCCCACAATGTTCTTGTCCTTGATGTCGCTCATGTTGTGGATGTTGCCATCATGGTCGATGAGGTCGACGTTGGCATTGGTGTAGGCCACAAAGAGCTTACGTTGGCTTTCGTTGTATCCGATGGTGCTGATGCCGATGTCCGACAAACCGTTGATTTTGTTGAGGATATTGATGGAGTTGTCCTGCGTGTCGAAATAAAACAACTCATACTGCGTGGCAGCATAGATCTTGCTGCCCACAGGTTCCACACCAATCACTTTCTGGTAAGGCAAATGGGTGCGCCAATTGCCAATGGAAACGCCGTTTTGGGCGATGACGAAAGTGGAAACGAGCCATGCGGCTATGAGGAGGGTAAATCTGAGTTTTTTCATAGAAATGAAATTAGGCGGTAAAAATACGAATTTATAGGATGATAACGCTGATTTCGGCGAAATGTTTTATAAATTTGCAGTGAAAAACTAAACGAAATGAAGAAATCTTTACTATCTATCCTTGCCATAGTTTTGACATTCAATCTGATGGCTACCAATGTTTGGGACGGCTCTTCGGAGCCATGGACCCAAGGTGACGGCACGATGAACAACCCCTATCGCATTGAGACTGCGGCCAATTTGGCCTATCTCGCCGAGAAAGTCAACGAGGGTTATCAATCCTCGGGACAAGGCGTTTTTGAGGATGAGTATTTCCTGCTTACCGACGACCTCGACTTGAACAACCTCGATTGGACGCCTATTGGCAATGTGAATTATAGCATGAACGGCTTCTATTTTGCAGGTCGTTTCGATGGCTGCTATCATCAGATTGAGAATTTGCGAATCCAGTCCAATGCCGATTTGACGGGTTTGTTTGCTGCTGTAGGTGGTGAAGACCATTATGTCAAGAATCTTTCGGTGAGCGGCACGGTCATCTCCACGGGAATGGGCGCTGCAGGCGTGGTGGGCGGCATTGCTGGCGATGCTTTGGTCTACCGATGCAGTTTCTCGGGCTCGGTCAGTGTGAACAACGGTGGCACGTTTTGTGGTGCAGCCGGTGTGGTGGCTGGTGTTCAAAATGGGATTGTTCATGAGTGTTCTTCAACGGCAAGCGTCACGGTCACTAACAGCAACTTCATGGGTGCTGCCGTGGCGGGTGGCGTGGTGTGCTTTGCTCGAGGTTACGCTCTTATCAACAAATGCTACAACACGGGCTCCGTCAGCGCGAGTGCGGTGTTGATGGGCATCTCTGGCGGCATCTTGGGCGCTACGGTGGAGTCGGCGACTGTCGAATTCTATTCATGCTACAATGTTGGACAGGTCAGCGGTGGCACTTCGGGCGGTATTTTTGGCATGGTAAGCCCCATTGATCCGAGCAAGGCGGAGACCACCGTAGAGATCGACAATTGCTTTTTCCTTGATACGACTGGGGGCAACAACGGCTATGGCACAGGCATGACCTCTGATGAGATGAGGACGGAGGAGTTCAAAGACCAAATTGACCAAAGAACGCATTCCTTTGTAATGGACAATGGCACCAACAATGGCTATCCCATCCATGGCCTTACTGATTTTGCCCTATTTGAGGCTTCTGATATCACCAGCCATTCCGCCAAATTGTCGGGTTGGATTCATCAAGGCAACGAACACTTGGCGATGACGAGATTTTATTATTATTTTGATGAACTCGATGAAGGATGGGTGGATGTGCCAAACGATGGCTATGTGGAGGCGGTACTTGAAGGCCTAAGGGAAGAAACGGTGTATTTGTATGTTTTGTTTGTGGTGTTTGACGATGATTCGTATTTGGATTGCGAAACAAAGTCATTCACTACAGGCTATGATGCCGTTGAGGAAACAGAGCATCAAGTGATGGTCTATCCCAACCCTGTCTCTGAGACACTTCACATTCAAGGCGTTGAGTCTGCCGAAATACAGGTTTTCAATGCGTTGGGCCAAAAGGTGAAGACCTTCGAAAACACAAATGAAATCAATGTCATTGATTGGGCGAAGGGTGTGTATGTGTTGCACATCGCTACTGCTGACGGGATGATCTTTGAGCGGAAAGTGACGGTGAATCGATAGCGATTGGAAATGAAATAAAAAGCCTTGCCTTTAAAGGCAAGGCTTTTTTTGTACCCCTACTAGGACTCGAACCTAGATTTAAAGTTTAGGAAACTTCCGTTCTATCCCTTGAACTATAAGGGCATGGATGTTTTTCCGCTGCAAAGGTACAACTTTTTCCGAAAAGGAGGTATGTGTTTTTGAAAATCATGCCAAATCGAGCATGATGGGGCAATGGTCGGAGTGCATCACCTCGGGCAGGATGCCTACACCAGCGATGCGGTCCTTCAGGTTGTCGGTCACCATGTGGTAGTCGATACGCCAGCCGAGGTTCTTGGCACGGGCACCGGCGCGGAAGCTCCACCAGCTGTATTGGTTAGGTTCTTTCACTAGCTGTCGGAAACTGTCGATGTAGCCGTCGCTGAGGAATTCGGTCATCCATTGGCGTTCCTCGGGCAGGAAGCCAGATGAGGTGTCGTGTTTCCTGGGATTGTTGATGTCGATGTCCTCGTGGCAGATGTTGTAGTCGCCAGAGAGCACCAGTTGAGGTCTTTCCTTCCTCAATGCATTGACATACTTGCGGAAGAAGTCGAGCCATACCATCTTGAAGGCTTGGCGCTCGTCGCCCGTGGTGCCCGAGGGGTGGTAGACGCTCACCACCGAAAGGTCGCCGAAATCGGCGCGGAGGAAGCGGCCTTCGTTGTCGTACAGAGGTTCGTTCATGCCATAAACCACGTTGTCGGGCTCTTGTTTTGTAATGAGGCCTACGCCGCTGTAGCCTTTCTTCTGGGCGGGGAACCAATAGTGGTGGTATCCCATCATCTCGAAGTCCATCAAGGGAATCTGGTCGGGCGTGGCTTTCAGCTCTTGGAAGCATAACACATCGGGTTGGTAGTCATTGATCCATTGCAGCAAGCCTTTGTTGATGGCCGCGCGGATGCCGTTCACATTGTAGCTGACGATTTTCATTATGTTCTTTTTTTGACGCGGGACTGAATGATGCGGGACTACGGGATCCAATGTCTCGTGTCCCGAAGTCTCGTATCCCGTGTCCATGAGACTGCGAAAATAGTGAAAAAGTCGTTTCTTTTCGTTGCGCGCGTTACTTTTTTATATTTTAGCGGCCGAAAAAAGTGAGACTGTGGGTAAAGCCAAAGACAAAATCAACGGATGGATTGACCGCTTCAACGCATGGCGTGCGACGCACATGACCGACCGTCGTTTCATGCTGATACTCAGCATTCCTGCGGGTTTCTTCGCTGGTGCTGCCGCTGTCATCATTAAAAAATTGGCTCATGGCATCCGCGATTTGGTGTATAACCATGTCATCAACGCATCGTTTTCCTATTCCCATCTGCTGTATTTCATTTGCCCCGCCATTGGTATCCTGCTGACCATACTTTTTTGTAAATTCGTCTTAAAAAAGGAAGTCGGTCATGGCATTCCAGGCATCTTGTATGCCATCAGGAAGAACAAGGGGAAGGTGAGCCATAGCAGCACATGGTCGTCGATTGTTACCAGTGCCCTGACAGTCGGCTTCGGAGGCTCGGTGGGATTGGAAGGCCCCAGTGTTTCAACGGGCGGCAGCATAGGCTCTAACATCGCTCAAATCCTGAAACTTGACTACAAGCACACCATACAGCTTATCGGCATGGGTGGTGCGGCGGCCTTGGCAGCCATTTTCCAGGCGCCCATCACAGGCATTGTCTTCGCCCTCGAGGTGTTTATGATCGACTTGTCGCTCAACGCCTTGGTGCCCATTATCTGCTCTTCGTTTGTTGCCATTCTGACGGCCTATTGGTTCCTTGGTCAGACGGTGGAGTATCCTGCGGTTATCGCCGAGGGCTTCATTCCTAGCAATGCCTTGTATTACATCGGCTTGGGCCTCTTCGCGGGATTGGTTTCGGCCTATTTTCTCAAAGTGACTTTCAGCGTAGAAAAGAGGTTCAAGAAGGTGCAGTCGCCTTGGGTGCGTTTCATCGTTGGAGGCACGCTGTTGGGTGTCCTTATCTTCTTGTTCCCTGCCCTCTACGGCGAAGGCTACGAGGCCATCAACTCGGCTTTGCGTGGCGACTACAGCCCAGTCTTTGGCAACGCGTGGTTTGCGAGGTTCAAGGAATACGACTTGGTGGTCATCATCCTCTTTGCGGGCATGATTCTGCTGAAAGCCTTTGCCACGGCCTTCACCTTTGGTGCTGGGGGTGTGGGCGGCACCTTTGCCCCAGCTTTGTTTATTGGCGCCTTCACGGGATTGTTTTTTGCTACTTTAGTCAACTATTTGGGTATCGGCAATTTGGATCCGGCCAAGTTTGCCCTCGTGGGCATGAGTGGCTTGGTGGCAGGCATGCTTCATGCGCCCTTGACAGGCATCTTCCTCATTGCCGAAATCACCAATGGTTACGCGCTCATCGTGCCCTTGATGATTGTGTCGGCCTTGGCTTACGCCATCAACAGGCTGTTTTTCAGCCATTCCATCTATACCAATGCCGTGGCAGAGAAAGGTGTTGAGGTGACGCACAACAAGGACAAGAGTATCCTCAACATGATGGCTATCAACCAGTTGATTGAGACTAATTTCAGCCCTATAGATCCCAATTGTACTTTTGGTGACCTGTTGCCGTTGGTGGCTTCATCGAAGCGAAACATCTTTCCCGTGGTCGATAAGGAAGGTTTTTTCTGTGGACATGTGTTGTTTGATGACGTGCGCGCCATCCTCTTCGATTCAAGTCATTACGACCAATCCATACAAAACTACGCTGTGTTGCCCGATTACGTCATCCACCCAGAGGAGCCTATGGAAGAGATTGTGCATAAATTCCAAAAATCGGGGAAATACAACATTCCTGTCATTCAAGGAGGAAAGTATTTGGGTTACCTCTCTCGCGCCAATGTGTTTTCGGCTTACCGTGCCATGATGAGCGAGATTTCGGAGGATTAGGAATCATGATGTTTTCGAAGTGTTTCTGGTTATTGTTGCGACTTCAGCCATTTGTGAGGGGTGGTTCCCGTCAAGGCCTTGAAATTGCGGTAGAAGGTGACTTCTGACGCGAACCCTGACTGCGTGGCGATTTCCGCCATGTTAGCCTCTGGGTTTTGCATAAGCAGCCGTTGTGCATGCCCAATCCGATAGCGGTTGACAAATTCAGAGAATGAGACCCCCATGTCAACGTTGATGGCGTTGTAGAGGTAATTGCGGTTGGTACCCAACATCGCGGCCAAGTCCGAAATCTTCAAGTTGGGTTGAAGATACATTTGTTCTTGCTCCATTTTTTTGACAATCAAGCCTTTCAGTTCTCCTGAATAGTTAGACCCATCATGCTTTTCATCGGCAATGGTGTCCATTTCCATCAGGCTCAAGGCCGAATGCTCCTGACAGAAACCCACATAGGCCAAAGCATAGAGCGCGACGGAAAACAAGGTGGACGGTAGTGCCAACATGAAGTCGGCGTTGAAGAAACGGTAGCGACCGAGCAAGTTGGCCACAAACGACAGCAGCGAGGTAAAGGCAAACAGCACTAACAGCCACTTCACAGGCGAGAGGTCCAACTTTTGTGTATTCGAGAAATAGGCCTCGATTCGTCGCTTGTGCGTCGCCAAACGCTTGAGACCCAAGCCAAAGACCGCTATGACTTGCACCGCAAACAGTATCTTTGATGCGGTATGCAACGACCTCTGCGCCTGCATCATCGGCGTGAACGGCGTTTCGGTTTGGTGGTAAAGATAACCCATGACGAAATCCGTCCTTTCCTGTCCCGACATGAGCAGATAAACCAATCCCACCGCCAACGACACAAGCAAAGTCGGCAGAAGCAGGCCAAAGTCCTTCCAGGTGAGGGGTTTCACGTCGGTGAGCGTCCTGATGTAAACATAGAACAGTGGATACACCGAAAGCGAAGCAAAATTATATACGGTATTGGAAAAGGGCAAAACCGAAAAGCAGCTGTTGAAATAAAGGCTGTGGCAAAAATAGAGTACCGTCGCGACCAACATAAAAACGGTAAAAACGGCTTTTGGCGTGTTCTTCCTGTCGAATTGGAGCAGGAACAGCACCGACCAAAAGGCGCACACGAACATTGGCATTGTAGAAAACACAGAATTGAACATCTCGCTCTGCTTTGGTTTGCAAAAATAGCCAAAAAAGAAGCTCTATGCATCCATTATGACCACTTTTGTCAAATTTACAGTGAAAAGTGTCGTGTTTCGTGTCGACAGTCGTGTTATTCTGCAAAAACGACACTTTTTTTTTGCGAAAATGCAGTCACCCAATCATGCTGGTAGGCATACCTTTGCTACAAAACCGCAAACAACAAAACAATGAATAAAACAATGGGCATTTGTAACTCATTTCATCAATAACAAATTTAATCACCTAAAACTTCATCATTATGACAAAGCACAAATTATCGGCTTTCGGCGCTTTGATTGTTAGCGCGATTCTCCTTGTCGGTTGCTTCAAGACCGACAACCAAAAGGAAGACCTGCTAAAGGCAGGCGTCAAGGACTTCTTCGAGATAGAGGAGGGCATTTACCATGGCTTCGACTTCCCCGAGCCCGACAACAGCAAGACAATCTCCAACGTGAGCATGAACGGCAACCTCGTTGCTGGTGGCACAGCATACATCACGCTCACCGTTCCGAGCGACATGGCCCGCGTGATTGTGGGTATCAAGGACCAATTCGGTTACTGCGAGGCTGCCCCGGTACGCAACACCGATGGCTCTTGCTCCGTCGTCCTCGTCGTCAAGCAGGATATCGCGCTTGAAACGTTCACGATGCAATTCGCCTACGTCGACTTTTCAGGCGAAGTCAGCCAAATCTACTATGTTGATGTCTCTATGATTCAGGTCGGGACGGGCAAGTTGCAAGTCAGCGTTTCGTTCGACAACGCCAAGGACATCGACCTCCACTTGATTGAGCCTAATGGATCGCACATCTACTATGGCCAAAGCACGAGCAGCAACGGCGGTCAATTAGATCTTGACTCCAACGCAAGTTGCAACATCGACAACATCAACAATGAGAACATCTACTACGAAAACGAAGCCACCGTTGAAGCCGGTACGTACAAGGCATACGTCGTGATGTACAGCAACTGCGACGAGTCGGTTGCCACGAACTACGTTCTTACCGTGCGCTACAACGGTCGTGTGCTGAACACGGTTACCGGCACGTTCCCCGTGGGCGCGCCTAGCACGGGAAGCAGCCTGACAGACCTTGAGCCTACCTGTACGTTCGTCATTAGCGGTAAGGGTATGCAAGGCATGGGCAAGGCCTACGTTCCCAAGGTGCTTTCGCCTGAAAAGCTGTAAACCCTTGACATAATTCAAAACAAGAACGGTCGCACCGCGCCAGCGATGCGACCTTATGCGTTTTCTGCTCCATAGTTCTATGTCCTTTTTTTCTTGAAAAATTTCGTCAGCAGCGACAAACATTCGTCGTGCATCACCCCCGTTTCTGTCTTCGTCTTGGGGTGCAGCATATTGCCGAAGCGTGAAAAACCGTTTTTCGGGTCGTCGGCTGCCCAGACTACCTTACCGATATGGGCGTGGTTGAGGGCTCCAGCGCACATGGGGCAGGGTTCCAAGGTGACGTAGAGCGTGCACTCGTCCAGGTATTTGGCGCCCAATGCGTTAGCAGCGGCGGTGATTGCCAGCATCTCGGCATGGGCAGTCACATCGTTGAGGGTCTCGGTCTGGTTGTGGGTGCGGGCGATGATCTTGTTGTTGCACACCACCACGGCACCGATGGGAATCTCATCGGCCTCAAAGGCTTGCTGTGCCTCTTGATAGGCTTGTTTCATATAGGATTCGTCGGAGAAAACGGAAAGCATAGTGTTTGATTTGGAACAAAACACTCAAAACCATTAAACCTTTTATTAGTTGAGGGAAGCTGCCAACCGGCGGCTTTCCGGCGGCGACACGGTTGTGAAGCCGCCACACACTTTTTCTTGAGGTTTTGTAAGTTTTGTAGGTTTTGTGATATTTATGTATTAATGGTGAAATGATCCCAATCCGGTCCCAAGGGGAATTTCTGTCTAAACCGTTCCAGCTTTTCGTAATCCAAGGTGCAGTGCAGCACGGCTTCCTGGTAGGGTTCTGCTTTTGAGATGACCTCTCCCCGAGCGTTGATCACCTGCGACTCGCCACTGTAATGCAAACCATTGGCATCTTCGCCGATGCGGTTCACGCCTATCCAGTAGGCTTGGTTCTCGATGGCCCGGGCGACCAAAAGCGTGTTCCACACTATCATTCTCGAATCGGGGAAGTTGGCGAGATAGAAGGCCAAGTCGTATTCATAACGTCCGTCAGCATAGCGGTTTCTTGCCCACACGGGGAAGCGGATGTCGTAGCATACCATCGGCCTGATGCGCCATCCATTCGACTCCACAATCAGCTGTTTTTCACCGCGTTCCACTAATTTGTCCTCGCCACCCATGGTGAAGGTGTGTCGCTTGAAGTATTTCTCGTAACTCCCATCGGGACGCATCCATACAAGGCTGTTGTAGTAATGTCCGTCGATGTCTAATGGAAAAGTAGTGGCGATGACCGCGTTTTTTGTTTGGGCTTGGTTTTTAAGCCATTGCATCGTTGGCCCGTCTTCTTTTTCGGCGAATTGCTTCGGGTCGACGGGGAAAGCCGTGGTAAAAGTCTCGGGCATGAGAATCAGGTCGGTGTCGGGCCGCACTTGGCCCAACAGCTGGCCAAAATGCTCCAGATTGGCTGCTTTGTCCTCCCATTTGAGGTCGGCTTGGATATAGGCGATGTTGAGGTTTTTCATAATAAATTGGCCCTACGATAGGCTCAGGGTCCTAAAACAGATGCAAAAATAGAAAATTAATCCTATCTTTGCCGAAAAATAAGACATCATGAGTTTTACCTACAATTATCCGCGTCCTTGTGTCACAACTGACTGTTTGATTTTCAAAAAGATAGATTCCAAATGGTGTTTGCTCCTTATCGAACGGGGCAACGAGCCATTCAAGGGTTGTTGGGCTTTACCAGGCGGTTTTTTGGAGATGGAGGAGGATTTGGAAACCTGTGCGGCACGAGAATTGCAGGAAGAGACTGGACTGACAGGCATCCGTTTGTATCAACTCTGTGCCTTTGGTGAGCCTCACCGCGACCCGCGTCACCGCACCATCAGCATTGCCTTTTGGGGCTTTGACGACACACAACAGCAAGCCATTGGTAGCGACGATGCAGCCCAAGCCAAATGGTTCGCCCTCGATGCGTTGCCTGGCTTGGCCTTCGACCACGAGCTAATCATTCAAAAAGCCTTGTCAAACAATGAAATAAAAGAAGAATTGAATAAGTAAACGAACAATGAACCGATGAAAAAGCTGCTACATATTATTCTTTTTTTGGTCATTGTATTGGGCCTTGCTGCTTGCCACAAACCGGAGGAAATCAGTTTTGATCCGTCATTGCTTTATGGCAAATGGCAGGAAGGTTCGGTTTACGAGCGTTATTATGCCTCGGCAATTGAACGTGTGCTGCCCAATGGCGACATAGTGCAGGTGAATGGCACCACTTGGGATGTAAGCGACGACGTTACGGAAGAAGAGGCCCAACTCTTCAACTGGACGTTGACAGGTGCCACGCTGAAGCATGAACATGTGGGCACTTTCGTGACGGTCCCGAAGGTTTACACCATTATCATGCTCGGCTCCAATTATTTGGTGTATAAGGATGACTATGGAGTCACTCACCATTATTCAAAGGTGAATTGATATGAATAAAGCACTAAAGATAACTGGCATCGTATTGGCTTCTCTTGTGGGCGTGGTGCTCATCGTGGCGGGCATTGCTTCCGCTTTGATTACCTCGTCGGGATGGCTCACCAAGCAAGTGAAGAAATATGCGCCTGAGTTCGTCACCTGTCAAACGGAGCTGGGTAAGGCAGACCTTACCCTGTTCAGGACTTTCCCTAACGTGGGTATCGACATCGAAAACGTGGCGCTCATCAACCCGATGGTGGGTTCGGCCTCAGATACACTGGCCAACATCAACGACTTGACGATGGTGCTCGACCTCAAAAAACTGCTGAAAGAAAAGGAGATTGTCATCAGGAAATGCATTCTTGAAGACGCTTTTGTCAACTTGTATACCGATTCGATAGGCAACAACAACTTCGATGTCTTTAAGACGAAAGAGGACAACGATACTATCAAGACCACCTTCGACTATCTGGTGGATATTGAAGCGGTGAAGCTGAAAAACACAGACTTGATCTATACCGACGACCGCAATGCGATGACGGCACAATCCCAAGGACTCAACTTGGATCTGCAAGGCAAGATGCAAGACAAGGATATCGATGCCGACTTGAGCTTGAATGCCGAAGATTTAACCTTTAAAATGAAGGCTGTCCAATTGGCATTGAAGACCTTGGATCTTGGCTTTGACGGCAAGGTGGCACAATATGACCAAATTGACGGCACGCTGAAATTGACTACCCCCGATATCTGTTTCAATCTGAATGAACCTTACCTTGAGCACGACACGCTGCGTTTGGACCTGCCAGTGTTGTTTAGCCTGAAGGACATGAAGGGACATCTTGACAAAGCCAAAATCGGGTTAAACCGCTATCAATTTGATGTGAACGGCAATGTGGCCATAGCCGAAAACAATGATGTCAACCTTGATCTGGCACTGAATACCAATGCGTTGGTTGTCGAAGACGTGTTAACCTACCTGCCTGAGAAGGTGCAACAAAAGTTGAGTCGCATCGAATATACAGGCAAAGCAACCCTCTCCGATGTCGAGGTGAAAGGCACCTTCAACGATAGCCTCATGCCTTTGATCAAGGCTAAGGTGTTGACCGACAATCTGAAAGTCAACGTGAAGCAACTGCCTTATCCTTTTACCGAAGTCAACTTGGATGGGGATTTGGCCTTGGACCTCAATTCCGATGCCAACAGCTTGACGGTCAATAGTGTCAGTGCCAAATTCAATCGCAGCAGCTTCACGGCTGATGGTGTGGTGGATGATTTGTTGGGCGACATCGGGCTGAAACTCAAGGTGAAAGGTGATGTGCCGTTGACGGACATCAAGAGCTTCCTGCCCAAAAACATCAAACTCAACGGGCGCACCAACCTCGACCTGACAACCAATTTCACTTACGAACAATTGATGAAGTCGCTTGACGACTACAACTTGAACCGTCTCTCGGCCAAGGCCAACCTGAAAGTCAGCAATTTCACCTTCGACATGGACACCATCCACGCCTCGGGGCCTCTGCTTAACATGGGTCTGACTTTGCCCGCTTCGGCCAAGCAAAAGGGACAGAAAGGTGCATATATTACGCTTGCTACCAGTAAGATAGATGCTACAGTCGGAAAGGGCATTAAGGCTGACTTACGTAACCCCGACATCAAGCTGGCTGCCGACAACTTCAAAGGTGGCATCGAAAAGATGCTGTTGAATGCTGATCTCAAGTTCAGCCATCTGGATGTGGACTATGACGACATCACCGCCAAGATCGATGCGCCGGCAATCACATTCGTGACTACACCCGAAAAGAATGCCAAGGGATTGAAAGCCCGGGTCACCTTGGATGGCAAGGATGTGGTGGCCAAGATGGGCAAGGAATATGCCGTCAACTCCAATTCGTTGAAAGTCAATGCTTCGGTTAGTGAAAATAAAGTCAAGACAGACTTCCTCAACCATTGGAATCCCTCGGCTGACTTTGTGCTTGGCAACGCGGTGGTGAAAGTCGATGGTATCGATGAAGACATCCGCATCAGCAACATCGACTTCCTGTTCAACTCGCATGAACTCGACTTCAAGAAGAGCACCATCCGCATCGGCCAGTCTGACTTGAGTCTGCAAGGCAGCGTGGTCGGCATCAAAGAGTGGATAGAAGACCATAAGAACTTGATGAAGGGCGAGATGCAAGTCACGTCGAATATGATGAACATCAATGAGATTCTGGACTTGACCAGTGGTTTGGGCCATTCGGACGCTGAGCCCTTCGATGCGACCATTACAGATAATAAGGAAGACGATCCATTCATGGTTCCTGAGGGCATCGATTTCAACTTCGTCCTCAACACGAAGAAGGCCTTGTATGACAACTTTGACATGAATAACCTCAACGGCACCATGACGGTGAAAGATGGTACGCTCATCCTACGTGAGATTGGCTTCACCAACAAGGCCGCAGAGATGCAGCTGACAGCCATGTACCAGTCGCCTCGCAAGAACAACCTCTTCCTTGCCATGGACTTCCATCTCCTCCGTGTGCAAATCAACGATTTGTTGACGATGATACCTTATATTGACACCTTAGTGCCCATGTTGAAGACCTTCGACGGACAGGCCGAGTTCCACATTGGTGCTGAGACCAGCCTGAAGTCGAACTACGAGCCCAAGATTTCTACCTTGCGTGCTGCCGCCGATATTGAGGGTAAGAACCTCACTGTAAACGACAAGTTCACCTTCACGAAGATCACCGATATGCTCGACATCAGCACCAACGGCTCCTATCGTGTCGACAGCCTCGATGTGCAGCTCACCGCCTTCAAGAACGAAATCGACCTGTGGCCTTCGCAAATCGCCATTGGGAAATACAAGGTGACGGTGGATGGCCGCATGAACCTTGACAGGAACGGCGAATATCACCTTTCCGTAACGCAGTCACCGCTGCCTGTGCGCTTGGGACTGAAGATTTCGGGACCGTTCAACAAGCTGGAATACAAGCTCGAAGACTGCAAATATCCCAATCTTTACAAACCCAACAAACGCAATGACACCGAGCAGATGTACTACGAGTTGAAGAAGAAAATTGCCGATCGCCTGAAATCCAATGTGAGATAAAAAGCTGTTTTTTCAGCAAGTTTGCTTGGAGCAATAGGTTTTTTCCTATTTTTGGTGTCTCAACAAATCTAATATGTTATGAAAAAATTGTACAATTTTAGAAAAAGCATGGTCACTGGAGTCTTGCTTGCCACCATGTTGACCAGCGCATTGGCTGCCAATGCCCAAAAGAAAGAGAAGGTTATTCTCGACACCGACATGGTTGAGGTGTTTGACGACGGTATCGCCATGATGATGCTCGCCACTGCACCTAACATCGACTTGATAGGTGTCACCACCGTCATCGGCAACACATGGGTTCCTGAAGGCATTGCCTACGGCATTCGCCAGTTGGAGGCCATCAACCGCACCGACATCCCCGTGGTGCCGGGCATTCGTCAACCTATGTACCCCAACCGTTTCGAAACCATCAAGAACGAGCGCATCCTGTTTGGTATCGGTGATGCCTACGTAGGTGCCGCCGGTTATCCTGAGCCGAAGTCGTGGGAGTCGGTCTATCTCCAGCATTACGGCAAGGAGCCTACCGTGAAGCCGCTTGACGTGAAGGCCGTCAACTTCATCATCGACCAGGTGAAGGCCAACCCAGGCGAGATTACCATTATTGCCATCGGTACTTGTGTCAATATTGCCACTGCGGTGCGCATTGCTCCCGAGATTGTGCCTTTGGTGAAGCGCATCGTCTACATGGGTGGTTCCTTCTTCCAGCCAGGTAATACCACGCCTACGGCCGAGTTCAACTGGTGGTTGGATCCCGACGCCGCCAAGATGGCTATTCGCTCTCCTTTCAAGGAGCAGATCATCGTGGGCTTGGACGTCTGTGAGACCATGCCGTTCCGCAAGGACCGCTATGATCACATCAAGTCCATCACCAAGAATCCCATCATACAGAACATGTTGCAGCGCAACTTCCTGAACCAGCTCTTCATTGATGATGCCAACTACACCCATTACATTTGGGACGTCATTGCCGCTTGCATCGTCATTGACCCGACCTTGATCAAGGACGAAGTGACCCGCTATGTCGACGTCAACTCGCAATTCGGATTCTCGTATGGTCAAGCTGTGGCTTTCGACAAGAACCAACCCGTTGGCTCGCAGCAGGCCCGCATTCTTTTGAAGGTCGATGGCGAACGTCTTTGGAGTATGGTGGAAGACTATTTGAAGAAATTCTGATTTAATACTAACCAATCAAAAGGAGGATATACTATGCAATATCAAATCACTTGGAATGAACTACCGAAGAACTTGGATGAACTAAAAGCCTTGCCTCAAGCCGACCTGAAGACACCAGAGGGCACGGCAGCGTTGACGGTGGCAGCCTTGGCTGTTTTTCCTACCAACCGAGAGGAATGCTATCGGATGTTGAACTTCTTGAGAGGGCCGCGTCCTTTGTCGGTTTTTGAGCAACAGTTCATACGGGATCGTTTCATGGACGGCAAAGACTATTTGGTGAAGTCGTATTTCAAGGGTGCGACACCGGCCAACAACTACACTCCCGATGTGCCCTATGTCCTTGAGTTCAGTGACAACGTGGCTCCGTTTGCCGAGGAAGGCTACAAACGTTTGGACATCAGAAGCGGTGGTGCCGACACGCCTCGTCAGGTCACTTTGCGCTTGAAACCCTCCACGGGCGAATGGTTCCTTTGGGATCAAGTCCTCTTGGTAGGCATCAGGATGCCAGTTAGCCAGGATCCTTGGGCGTAAGAAGTGATGCTAAAGATTAACAGGGGGACTGCCATGGCAGTCCCCCTGTTATTTATCTTTCTCCTACAAAGGTAGAGATCAAATCATATTTCATCGATTATTTCCTCAAAACTCCGTTCGTCCTCCAGCCCGTTCATCTTTTCCTGCTTGATGCGCGACTTGCGACGGGCGTAGGAGTTGGTTTGCAGGTTCATCAGAATGGAGATGACCTGGTTGCTGAAGCCTTGCTTGGTGAGGCAGCAGATTTGCAGGTCGCTCTTGGTGAGGGTGGGGTACTTGTCCATCAGCCGTTTGGTGAAGTCGCTGTACACTTTGTCGATGAGCATCACGAAGTCGTTCCACTCGGTTTCCTTGAGATCGAAGTCCAAGGTTGAGGCGGTGATTTGCTCAGTGAGGGCAAGGGCGGTCACGTACACCTTGTTTTTCTTCAGTTCCAGCTCCAATTGGTTCTTCATTTCTTCGGCTTTCAGCTTGGCGCTCAGCGTTTTCTGCCGCAAAAGTAGTAGCACGACGGCTAAGGCCACCACCAATCCACCTAGGATGAAGTAGAGATAAAGGTTTTTCAGTTTCTGCTCGGCTTTTAGGTTGCTTTTCTGCATCTGGAGGTCATATTCCGCCTTGATGCGCTGCACTTGTTCGCTGCGGTGCGTGCTGTCGGCCTGCATCATGTTTTCGTTGAACAGCTCGTGACATTCCAAAGCCTTTTGGTAGTCCTCCTCAATCTGATGGATGAAATATAGGCTTTGGTAGGCCGACATGCGCACGCCAGCCATCTCGTTATGGGTGGCTTCAGTGAGGTGGACGATGGCGAGGCTGTCTTGTTCCAGATAATAGTAGGCCAAACCCAAGGTCAGCGGGCCGTCGCCTTTTGCGCCGTTGGCCAAGGCTTGGTTGACGCGTTCTATTACCTGTTCGTAGTCTTCCTTCACCAACAGCACATCGCGGCTCGATTCCAAAAGGATTTCGTTTTGCATCATATTGTCGTTCAGTGTTTTGGCAAGGTTAAGGGCTTTGTTGTAATGTTGTTCGGCCGCATCGATGTTGCCCAACGAGGCCTCTGCCCGCCCACAGTTGCGCAGGGTATTCATCAATAAGGTGGAGTCGCTCAGTTCACGAGCTAGCGTGGCTGCTTCTTCATGCAGGTTTAGGGCTTCGTCGAAGAGTTCGTGCTTCCAGTAGCAGAAGCCGAGGTTGTCCTCGATTTGTGCCTTTAGGCGTTTTACCTCGGGTTGGTCGAGGTCGCACCGGTTAATGGCCAGCAACGCTTGGCTGAACGACTCGGCGGCTTCCTCCGATTGCATGGAGGCACGCTGTTCGAGACCTTGCGCGAAATGTGTCTCAGCCTCTTTGAGCCAGCGCGCCTTATGTTGGCAGGCTGTGAGGCTCGCCAACAAAAGGAACGCACAAATAATACATCGTGTTTTCATTGTTTCACGAATTTCACGGTCTGTTCGCCCACGTTGATGAAATACATTCCCGCAGGCAGACTGGCAATGTCAATCTGCTGGTTTTCAGCGTTAATTGTACTTTGTATGAGGGTTTGTCCCATGAGGTTGGTGATGCGGTAGGTTTGGTCTGGTAGAGACGGTGCATGCACCGTCTCTACAAATAAAACGCCCTTGGCGGGATTGGGATAGACCGCAAAACCGTTTTCTGCCTGTTTCTCAATGCCGTGCAATTCGCCATAAATGCCGTCGCAGTCCTCGTCGCCGGTTTTGAAAACCAGTTCATCCCCCACCCAATAACAGCGCAGGCCGTCCACTCTGAAGCCCTTGTTTCGGTTCATCAGCTGTTCTGGGAAGAAGCTGGTGAGATGGCCGATGCCGCACACGATATTGCCGCTGAAGAGGTCCGCAGCATCGCTCACGTTCAACATCCGATAAGTCTTGCCTTCATATTCGTAGTTCTCCACGGCATCCACATGCATGGTGAGGCTCTCCGTTCCTACCTTGATCTCCCATTCATCGCCAACGTTGGCGTTGAGGTTATAAAGCGTGGTGAATTCTTGCAGGTCACGATTCCACCAATAGACGATGCCGTTTTCCTCATAGACATATTCATGTGTCACTTCGGTTTCTGTGCGGTTGTAATGCGTGTTGCTGCGCACGATGACTTTTGGGCGTTTGCCTGTCCGGTCAATTAAGGTGTCGCCGATACATTCCAAATGCTGGTAAGTGATGTTGCCATCGTCCCACCCAATTTCATAGTACCATTCGGAAGGGAAGGGAAAGAAACTCGGGATGTCGTTGGCATTGGGAATGCTCTTCCAGTACTGCCCGTTGCCAAGGAAATACAGGTGGTTGTCGCGGCCTTTGGAGAGGAAACCATCTTCACCGCCAGGTGCTGGTTCCGAAAGAGGAAGGTTTTCAACGGTGTTGTAGAAATGCTCGCCATGGTCTAAGGAATAGGCCAAAACAGCCTTGTCGTCCATAGTTACAGCAGTCTTGTAAACGATGCCATTGTTGGCAATGCCGACGCGATTGGCCCAAAAAGCGTAAAATCCAGGCACATGCTCGAAGCCTGAAAACTCGCCCCCGCCGTAAACACCACAAACAATATTGCCCTCGGGGTCAAAAGCCATGTCCTTTATACCAACATCCTCAAAAGCAACAAGTTCCCAATTGTGCATGTCGGAAAGGGTGGAGTGGTACACGCCGATGTTAGGCCCAATGTAATACCAAATGCTGACATACACATCGCCGTTTTCGTTAACGAGCATGTCGCTGATTTCTTGGTGATCTTCCATGAAAGCGATGCGGGTCGAGTCCCATGTGGCACCGCCATCAAGCGTCCAAGTTAGGAAGGGCGCAGCATAGCCTATAAGCGTGTCATTCGATGGCGAACGCATTTTCATGCTGTTGAACCAGTTGTAGCCAGTACCTTCATTAATAGGTGAAGTCTGCTGCCATGTGTCACCATTGTCGTCGGAATAGTTGACAATACGGTCGCAAATCAGAAAAATCCTGCCTTTGTTGCCGATGGCAAAGCTTCCGAAACTTCCGGTAAACACGGTTTCCCATGTGTTTCCATCGTCTTGTGAGCGCACTAGTGTGGAAGGATAGGTGTCATAGCACGTGCTGAACATGTCGCCTTGGGCGTTCACTCCCATAAGCGATCCAGGGAGTTCGAGGGGGCTCCAAATGTTTTGTGCCTCAAGGTTGCCCAGACTGCTGATAAAGAGGATTAAAACTGCGAATAACTTTTTCATAGTTGTAGATGTTTTTGATTGTTGACAATACCTTTTTTAATCTGTTCATGAACGTTCGCCTACATCATTTCGATGTCTGCGTTGCAAAAGTATAGCATTTCCCAAAGCAAAATACCATTTGTCAAGCCCCAAAGAGGGCTTGTCTATTATATCGCAAAGACGGTAAAAAATAAACGATTGGATTTCAATTTGTTATAAAATCGAAATCCAATCGTTGTCTATGGGGTTGTCTATGTAGAGACGGTGTGCACACCGTCTCTACAAGGCGTTTTTTGCGTTTCTACCAGTCCGAATCCCAATCGGTGCCACCACTGTCCCACGAGTCGCTGTCACTATCCCAGTCGCTGTCGCTGTCCCATGAGTTGTCGTTGCTATGGCTGCCCGAGTCGTACCATGAGGTTGATTCAAAGTCCTTGCCGACATGGTTAATGATTTGGTAGTCCTTGGCGTTTTTGTCGTCAATGTCAATGTCTTCGTTGGACTTGAACCAATCGTCTTTTTCCTTGTCGTAGTAATACCACGACGAGTTTTGGTGATAATATTGGGTACCATTGTAGTTGTAGTAACCATTAGGTGGTGTGTGGTCGAAGATGGCTGCCAAGATGGCCATGGCAATGAAGATAAGGAAGGCGATGAGGCAACCTTTCTTTTTCTTCTTTTTTTGGGCAGGCGGCTGTTGTGTAGTATTTGCTGGGCGATTGCCCTTTTGGTCGGCAATCTCGGCCTTCAGTCTTTGGTACAGCTCGTTGACGGCATAGCGTTCATCGGAACCTTTGTAACGCACCGCCCTTTCTCCCGTCGACTTGTTCTTGTAGACCACAAAGTCGCCGTTGCCATCACGGTAGATGCCGAAGGCCTTGGGTTCGGTGATGTTCTTGCCGATGAAAAACCTTGTAATCTCCTCGGGCGGTAGATGGTGCGCTACGTACCATTCCTTCAGCTCCTCGATGGTCTTGGGCTGTTCTTTGGCCGTGCGGTGCTCCCCCGAAAGGGGGGCACCGCATTTCGGACAGGTTTGGCTTGCGTCGTCAATCAACGCACCGCAATAATTGCATTTGATCTGCATCTAGGTCTTCGCTTAGAAATCGTATGCGTTAACAATCTTTTGCCAGAGCTCGGGCAGGCCGTCGATGGTCTCTGTGGAGCATATAACCTTTTGGTCGGCGTCTTTCAAAGTGTATTTGTGTTCCACATTGCTGTTCAAGTATTCTTCTGGAGACGAAATGATGGTGAGTTCTTCCTGAATAACCATATTGTCGCCGTCGAAGGTGCTACGGCCGATACCGTATTCGCAGAACGAGTTGCTGCCACCATCGAAGAAGCTCTTGCTTTCAGGGTCAAGCATGGGGTTTTGAAGGGCAGTGCCGTTGTGGACACTGACGAACTTTTGTTCTTTTTCGCTCCAAATCAACAATGAGTTGGCGGTGCGCGACATGCCAGGTCCGATGTAAATGTCGGTGTGGCCATCGAAGTTGGCGTCAATGAAACGCACAATGGCCTCGTCAGAGGCCAGGCCAAACTCTTCGGTGATAGTTTGGAACTCTTTGCCGTCGCGGCAGATTGTGGCCGTGGTGAGGTCCTCGGAGACCGTCACGGTGAGATGAGGATCCGTAGTTGAGAATCCATCAATGTAGACCAACTCCTGTTCAGCAGGGGTCTCGGGGACCGCGGGAGTCTCAGGAGCTTTCGGTTGTTCGTTTTTCGGTTGGTTGTCACAGGCCGTGAAGAGGCCCATACCGATACATAAAGCTAATGTACCAAGTAATAAAGACTTAGCTTTCATCGTCTTAGCTTGTTTTAGTTATTGAATGATAGGATTATTTCTTTGGTTTCAATTCGTCGAAGATCATGTTGCGCAAGTTCTCGATCGGGACGCGTACTTGGGCCATTGTGTCGCGATCGCGCACGGTGACGGTGTTGTCCACCAAGGTGTCGTTATCCACGGTGACGCACATCGGCGTGCCGATGGCATCCTGTCTTCTGTAGCGTTTGCCGATGGAGTCTTTTTCCTCGTATTGGCACATGAAGTCGGCTTTCAGTGAGTCGATGATTTCGCGGGCCTTCTCTGGAAGACCGTCTTTCTTGACCAACGGTAGCACAGCGACCTTGTAAGGTGCCAGGATAGCCGGCAGCTTCAGCACCACGCGCTCCGAGCCGTCTTCCAACTTCTCTTCAGTGAAGGCGTTGCTGAACATGGCGAGGAACATGCGGTCGAGGCCGATGGAGGTCTCAATGACGTAAGGCGTGTAGCTTTCGTTGGTGTCGGGGTCGAAGTACTGGAGTTTCTTGCCCGAGTATTTGGAATGGGCCGAGAGGTCGAAGTCGGTGCGGCTGTGGATGCCTTCCAGCTCCTTGAAGCCGAAGGGGAAGTCGAACTCGATGTCGGTGGCGGCGTTGGCGTAGTGGGCCAGCTTCTCATGGTCGTGGAAGCGGTATTTCTCGGCGGGCAGACCCAGCGAGAGGTGCCAGTTGAGGCGCTCCTGTTTCCAGTGTTGGAACCATTCGAGCTCCGTGCCTGGACGGACGAAGAACTGCATCTCCATCTGCTCGAACTCGCGCATACGGAAGATGAACTGACGGGCCACAATCTCGTTACGGAAGGCCTTGCCGGTCTGGGCGATACCGAACGGGATCTTCATGCGGCCGGTCTTCTGCACGTTGAGGTAGTTGACGAAGATGCCTTGTGCCGTCTCTGGACGTAGGTAGATGGTGTCGGAGCCGTCGGCCACGCTACCCATCTTGGTGGCAAACATCAGGTTGAACTGACGCACGTCGGTCCAGTTACGGGTACCACTGATGGGGCAGACAATCTCCAGGTCGAGAATGAGTTGCTTGATGGCATCGAGGTCGTTACGCTCCATGGCGCCATACAGGCGGTGGCTGATTTCCTCGATCTTGGCCTTGTGTTCGAGAACGCGTGGGTTGGTAGTCACAAACTGTTCCTCGTTGAAGGCATCTCCAAAGCGCTTGCGGGCTTTCTCCACCTCTTTATTAATCTTCTCCTCGATCTTGGCCATATAGTCTTCGACGAGCACATCGGCGCGGTAGCGCTTCTTGCTGTCGCGATTGTCTATGAGCGGGTCGTTGAAGGCGTCGACGTGGCCCGAGGCCTTCCAGGTGGTGGGGTGCATGAAGATGGCGGCGTCGATGCCGACGATGTTCTCGTGCATCTGCACCATGGCTTTCCACCAGTATTCGCGGATGTTCTTCTTCAGCTCCACGCCGTTTTGGCCGTAGTCGTAAACAGCTGACAGTCCGTCATAAATTTCGCTCGAAGGGAAAATGAAACCGTATTCCTTCGCATGAGCGGTTATTTTCTTGAAAAAATCTTCTTGGTTCATTGTTTGATATTTGTTTATTTCAATATTTCATCATTGGCTGCTGGCTCTTGGCTCTTGGCTACTGGCAGCTTCAACAGAAGGGATACCTTCCCTTTTTTCATCAAGCTGCAAGAGGCCAGAGGCTAGAAGCCAGAGGCAGATTATATAATCAGCATCGCGTCACCGTAGGTAAAGAACCGATACTTCTCAGCAATGGCTTCCTTGTAGGCCTTCATCAGCAGGTCGTAACCAGCGAATGCGGCCACCTCCATCATCATGGGTGATTTGGGCAGGTGAAAGTTGGTAATCATGCAGTTGGCCACTGAGAAAGTGTAAGGTGGGAAGATGAATTTATTTGTCCAGCCTTTGTAGGGCTTGATCTTACCACCGATGGTCATGGCTGTCTCAAGGGCTTTCAGCGAAGTGGTGCCCACGGCAAACACATTATTATGGCGTGCGTTGGCTTCGTTGACCAAGGTGCAGCATTCCTCGTCGATGTACATCTCTTCTGAGTCTGGTTTGTGCTTGGTGAGGTCTTCCACTTCGATGTCGCGGAAGTTACCCATGCCGGGGTGCAGGGTCAGCTCGGCGAAGGAAGCGCCTACGATTTCGAGGCGTTTCATCAGGATCTTGCTGAAGTGCATGCCAGCAGTGGGAGCCGAAACGGCGCCTTCCACCTTGGCGTAGATGGTTTGGAAGTCTTCGGCGTCTTCGGGACGTTCGTCGCGGTTGAGTTCCTTAGGAATGGGCGTGTGGCCAAGCGAAGAGAGGGTCTTTTTGAACTCGTCGTATGTGCCATCGTAGAGGAAACGCAGTGTGCGGCCACGCGAGGTGGTGTTGTCGATGACCTCGGCCACCAGCTCGTCGCCTTCGCCAAAATAGAGTTTGTTACCGATACGGATCTTACGCGCCGGGTCGACGAGCACGTCCCACAGACGACTCTCGTGGTCCAGCTCGCGGAGCAGCAGCACCTCAATCTTGGCGCCGGTCTTTTCCTTTTCGCCATAGAGCTTGGCAGGAAACACCTTAGTATTATTAATGACAAACACGTCGCCATCCTTCACGTAATCCACCAAGTCCTTGAAAATGCGGTGCTCGATTGTGCCGGTCTTGCGGTCGACGACCATCAGACGAGCCTCGTCGCGGTTCTGCGTAGGTTGCAACGCGATGAGCTCACTCGGCAAGTTAAATTTGAATTGTGAGAGTTTCATTGTATGTAAAGTTTGATATTCTTTTGCTTAGGGAAAAACGTGCAAAGATAATGCAGGACAAAAGTTTTGTCAAGTTTTTTTCTTAAAGTACTGATTGTCAGCTTTGTTTTTGTTGTTTTTCCTCCTGCTCCTTCTTCCAAGCCTTAAATGCCTCGCCCGTATCAACAATGTGTTGTCTCAGCTTCTCCAACGGCCAAGCATCTTCCACTTTGAAATCACCGATACGGGTGCGGCGCAGTGAGGTCAAGCAGGCACCGTTGCCCAAGGCTTTGCCGAAGTCGTTGGCGAGGCTGCGGATGTAGGTGCCTTTGCTACAAGTCACCTCAAAGTCAAGTTCAGGAAATCGGTCGAGACTGAGTTTGAAGTCATCGATGCGGACATCACGGGCTTTCAGCTCGATTTCCTCGTCGGAACGGGCATAGTCGAAGGCGCGTTTCCCCTTGATCTTGATGGCGGAATACTTGGGCGGATATTGCTTCAAGTCGCCTATGAACTGTTGTCGGACAGCCTCAATCTGCTCCGGCCTGATGCTGTCGGTGGGGAAGAAGGCATTAGGCTCGCTCTCCAAGTCGAAGGTCGGAGTGGTCTGGCCAAGCAGGATAGTGCCTGTGTAGGTCTTCACCTGCGCTTGGTAGTTGTCGATTTGCTTGGTCATCTTGCCCGTGCAGAGGATGAGCAGACCCGTCGCCAAAGGATCCAAAGTGCCAGCATGGCCCACCTTTAGCTTGCGGATGCCGTAACAACGGTTAAGCAGACTGCGGATGAAATTGACCGTGTCGAACGACGTCCAGTCTATAGGTTTGTCGATGAGGATGACCTCGCCTTCTTCGAAATTGAACATAATGTTTTTTTTGACTCGGGACACGGGACTGCGTGACACGAGACGGGCTTATGTCCCGCGTCTCGCGTCTCGAAGTCTCGCGTCAAATAACATACGGTAACACAATAGCCAATATACCCACGATGGCGCAATAAATAGCAAACCAAATCAGCTTGCCTTTCTTCACGATGCTGAGCATCCACTTGCAGGCGATGCAGCCAAAGATGAAGGCCGCCAAGAAGCCTACGATGGCCGCCACGGGCGAGATGCCGCTCATGGCTTGGCTAAATCCGACCTCAAACATATCCTTAATGTCGAGCAAAGCTTCACCAAGAATAGGTGGAATGACCATCAGGAAGGAGAACTGAGCCAGCTTTTCCTTTTTGTTGCCGAGGAGCAAGCCGGTGGCAATCGTAGAGCCCGAACGCGACAAACCTGGCATCACGGCACAAGCCTGGGCAATACCGATGATGAAGGCATGCCAACCACTGATGTTTTCCTTTTGTCTGGGTTTGGCGAAGTAGGAGAAGGCAAGCAGCGAGGCTGTCACCATGAGCATGATGCCCACGATGAGCAGGCCTGAGCCGAAGACTTCTTCCACCTTATCCTTGAAAAACAAGCCGACAATCATCACGGGAATCATAGAGATGAGGATGTTGAAGGCGTATTTCGTGCCGTCATTGAGGTTGCAGTATTTGCGCCACGACTGCTTGGCAAACAGGTCCTTGAAAATCCATACGATTTCCTTCCAGAGGATGACCAAGGTGCTGAGCACGGTGGCTACATGAAGCAAAACCGTAAATGCGAGGTTCGATTCGCCGTCTTCAAGACCGAAGAGGGCTTGACCGATGGCCAAATGGCCGCTGCTGCTGACGGGAAGGTATTCCGTCAGACCTTGGATGATACCGAGTATTAATGCTTGAATCCAGCTCATAGTTCAATTTTTTTTAATGCTGAATGCTGAATGCGGAATGGGGTATAAGACCAGCGTCGCTTTGCGCCATTCAGCATTCATAATTCAGAATTCCGCATTCATTTTTTCCCTTTCCAGAAGATTGCCACTATTTCAACAACGAAGCCTGCGAGGACCAAGATGGGCGCCAGGGTGAGTCGTCTGAAATTAAACATTTCCTCGTTGAACACATCGGGATCCGACGAGCCGCCGCCAATCATGAGGATGAATCCCAGGGCAATGAGGGCTATGCCGACGATTACGAGGATATAGTTCATTCTGCCGAAGGGCATGACCTTTTGATTATCAGCCGCATCGGTGGTTTTCGTTTGTGTTTTTTTTATTTCTTTTGCCATATTCTGTTGATTTAATATTCAAGATTCAATATTCAAAATTCGGGCTCAGGAGCCCTTGGCTTTTATGCGTATAGTTTGTCGATATCGGCGTTGAGGTATTTGCGAAGGGCGGAACGGGTGGAGAGTCCACCAAGCAGGATGCCAAGGACGATGATGCCGCCAAAGATGCATATAATGATGGTATAGTCTTGTATTAGAGTTAATTCGGGCAAGCGTTGGTAGAGACCATAAAGCAGCAAGGCCAAGAAAGCATCGGCAATCAAAGCTCCGAAGAAGCCTTGCGCAATGCCGCTTCTGATGAAAGGTCGGCGGATATAGGCTGGTGTGGCGCCCACGAGTTGCATACTGCGCACGAGGAAACGCTTGGAGTAGATGCTGAGTCGTATAGTGTTGCGTATCAGCGTGATGGCGATGATGAGCAGCACCAAGCTGGCAATCATCAATCCGAGGCCGATGCGGTTCATGTTTTGGTTGATGAGGTTGACCAAAGACTTATGGTAGTAGATTTCCTTGATGTCTTTGTTTTTCAACAGCTGGGCTTGGATGAGGTTGAGACTGTCGCTGTTGGCGTAATCCGCCTTGAAACGCACATCGATGGAGGGCAGCAAAGGGTTGTCCTCGTTGCCGAGCCATTGCAGGAAGTCCTCACCGAGGTCCTCGCTCAGGCGACGGATAGCTTCGTCCTTGGTGATGTAAGTTGTAGACTTCACGGCGGGCATGGCGTCGAGTTCCTTTTGCAACTTGAGGATGTTGTCTTCCTTCACGTTGCTGTTCATCACCACTTCGAAGCCGATGTTTTCCTTGAGATGGTTGGAGAGTTTTTGTGCATGCATCATGAGTAGGGCAAACACGCCAAGGAGAAAGAGTACCAATGCAATACTCATCAGCGACATGAAATAGGACCCAGCCATGCGGCGTTTATTTGAACTTCTCTCAGACATCTTCAGTGGTGTTGTCGTTGTTTCTGACGAAAAAATGTTCTATTCCGAACAAACGTTTCAGTAGCACTAAGGAGAGGACCAAACCAAGCACTATACTTCCAACTAGCAGCAAGAGGTGCTTCCAGATGTGGCTTTTCACATCTTCGGAAGGCACCAGCTCTTGGGAATAAACGTTGAAATTGTCGAAATATGGTGCAAAGATGAATTGATATACCGCATTGTTGACGATTTGTGCGGAATCAAAACCTTGTTTTGCGACATTGTCATAGAAAGTCCTGTAGTTTTCGAGGATGCCATCACAAGCCTCTTTTCTGTAAGAATACACGTTTTTGGCATAATAAGAGTCACGCAGTTCCAAGGTGATGGAGTCCTGGAGTGAAGGCGTGTTTTGCCAGTGTTTGGTGATGTGGAACAGCTTCTTATTGCGGTGCGAGAGCAGGCGCAGGCCAAATAGGATGGAAGCGTTGTTTTTACAGATACGCGTATGTGATTCCTTGCCAAAGATGGAACCGAGGTAATATTGGTTGTCGCAGAGGAAGTTGACAGAGTTACTCATGGCCTCGGTAAATGGGCCACGTTCTCTGGAATAATAGGCTCCCACCGAGTCGATGATGGTGTTTTGGTCAAGATATTGGTCGGGGTCGGTGTATTCCAGCAAGTCGTAAAACACGTAACCGCAGGTGTCGACATACTGCACAAACTTTGGGTAGATGGCTTCCGTCATTTGGTAGCGGGCCAGTTTCTGGGTCTCGCGGGCGTTTTTCGTGTTGATGTCGTCTTGGATGGTGATACCAATCCAAAGGGAGAACAGCCCCACAATCGCCGTCGAGAAGATGGACCAGAAATGGATCTTGTTTTCGGGTGTGATGTTGATTCTATGTCGGGTGCGATTACTTGACATAGAGTAATTCTCCATCAATTTCAATCATAAAACGATACCCCTCCTTATCCGATGTGAGCAGCTCATAGCGTCCATCGTTGATTTTGACGAAGTTCTTTTTGTCGAACGATTCGATTAGAAGACCGGTCTCGTACCAGTCGCCTTTTGCGTCATAGATGTTGACATTGTAAGAGGCGGAGGTGCCGGTTCCTATTAATTCTGGTTTGGTACTTGAGCAGCCAAACATGCAGAATAGCGACAATAAAAAGAGGAGTTTTTTCATTTTCCAATGAATTGGTTAGAAACTGCAAAGATATGAAAAATCCAAATATAGGGTGAGTTCTTAAAAATTTCCCTATTTTTGTCGTTTCAAACTCACTCTTATGCAAGTACTGAAATCCAACATACGCACCGACTCCGAGGAGTTCAAGCAGAACGAGAAGAACTTCCTAGCGCTGATGGCGCAATACCACGAGGCGATGTCGGCCTCCATGCAGGGTGGTGGCGAGGCAGCCGTGGCCAAGCACAAGAAACGCCACAAACTCCTTGCTCGTGAGCGCATCGACTTGCTCATCGACCCCAACACCCCTTTCTTGGAACTCTCTCCGATGGCGGCATACGGTACCTACAACAACGACTTCCCCTCAGCGGGCATCATCACCGGCATCGGTGTGATTCAAGGTAGAGAGGCCGTCATCGTGGCCAACGACGCCACCGTGAAAGGCGGCACTTACATGCAATACACGGTGAAGAAACACCTTCGCGCCCAAGAGATTGCCATGGAAAACCACCTTCCTTGTGTCTATATGGTCGACAGCGGTGGCGCCTTCCTGCCCGAGCAGGACACGGTTTTCCCAGACCGCGACCATTTTGGACGTTTCTTCTATAATCAAGCACGTATGTCGGCCATGGGCATCCCACAGATTGCCATTGTGATGGGCATGTGTACTGCCGGCGGGGCTTATGTTCCTGCCATGAGCGATGAAACCATCATCGTGCGCAATCAAGGCACCATCTACCTCGGAGGTCCGCCTTTAGTGAAAGCTGCTACGGGTGAGATAGTCACGGCTGAGGAATTGGGCGGTGGCGAGATGCACACCAGCATTTCTGGCGTAGCCGACCACTTGGCCGAAAACGACCAGCATGCCCTGCAGATTTGCCGAAACATCTTCAAAACCTTGGAAAAATCGCATCGTCAGAAACTGGATATGCAACCTGTGGAGGCGCCCTTATACGATCCGCATGACCTGTATGGCCTCGCCCCCATCGACTTCCACAAGCTCGTCGATCCGAGGGAGATCATTGCCCGTATTGTCGATGGTAGTCGCTTTCAGGAGTTCAAGTCGCGCTATGCCACCACCATCGTCTGTGGCTTCGCACATCTGATGGGCTTCCCTGTGGGCATCATTGCCAATTTTGGTGTATTGTTCTCGGAATCAGCGCTGAAAGCCACACACTTCATCGAGCTGTGCTGCCAGCGCAACATCCCATTAGTGTTCTTGCAGAACATCACGGGTTTTATGGTGGGTAAGCAATACGAACAAGGCGGCATCGCCAAGGACGGTGCCAAGATGGTGCACGCCGTTTCCAATGCCAACGTGCCCAAGTTCACGGTCATCTTCGGCGGCTCGTTTGGCGCGGGCAATTACGGTATGGCAGGTAGAGCTTATAGTCCTCGTTTGTTGTTCATGTGGCCTAACGCCAAGATCTCCGTCATGGGTGGTGAGCAGGCGGCCAGCGTCCTTGCTACGGTCAAGGAAGACCAATACAAATACAAAGGTTTGGAGGTGCCGACCGACGAAATTGCCCAGCTGAAAAAGGAAATCTTGGCCAAATACGACTATGAGGGCTCGGCATTTTACAGCACGGCCCGTCTCTGGGATGATGGCATCATCGACCCAATGGATACGCGCAAAATCTTAGCATTGGGCATCGCAGCCTCATTGAACCAGCCCTTCCCGCCGCAACAGTTTGGAGTGTTCAGGATGTAGTTTTTTTGGGAGGAAAGGGAAAATAGTGTATTTTTGCACGCTTTTTTAACAAAATACACTTCTGATGTTGGAAGAAAAGAAGACTCGAAAAATCGGAATGTGGACGGCCTCTGCCTTCGTCATTGCTAACATGATAGGCACGGGCGTGTTCACCTCGCTTGGTTTTCAGCTGCTGGGAACGCATCAGTTGGGTGCCGTCATGATGCTTTGGCTGTTTGGCGGCGTGGTGGCACTTTGTGGTGCGCTCACATACGCCGAGTTGGGCTCGGCCATGCCCCGTTCGGGCGGCGAGTACCACTATCTCGGCGAGATATATCATCCTTCGGTAGGTTTTGTTTCGGGCTGGATTTCGCTGATTGTGGGCTTTGCGGCTCCTGTGGCACTCACTTGCATGGCTTTGTCGTCGTACGTTTGTCGCATCTTTCCCGTTTTGGATCCCAAGTGGATTGCTTTGGGCGTCCTTACCTTGATCACCTTGATGCACACCCGTGATTTGAAGTTCAGCGGCTCGTTCCAGAATATCTTCACGGTGTTGAAGATCATCATGATAGTCATTTTCATCGTCTGCGGCTTCATCCTTCCCGAAAACGTCCAAGACTATAGCACCCAGCATCTCGAATCTAAAGACATCTTCAATCCAGGTTTCGCCATCTCCTTGATTTGGGTGTATTATGCCTATTCAGGGTGGAATGCCTCGACCTATATGGCGAGTGAGATTGAAAACCCAAGGAAGAACCTGCCATTGTCGCTCATCCTTTCCACCCTCATCGTGACGTTGCTCTACTTGTTGTTGAACTATGTCTTCCTGCGTTCCACCCCCATGGCCGATTTGGAAGGACAAATCGAGGTGGGTCTTATCAGTGCCCATAACATCTTTGGCAACAACATCGGTAATATGATGGGTCTGATCATTTCGCTCTTGCTGCTTTCGAGCATCAGCGCCATGGTCTTCATGGGGCCGCGCGTCGCACAGGTGATGGGTGAGGACCACAGGATCCTTCGCTTTTTGTCGTACAAGAATAAGAGGGGCGTGCCCATGGCAGCCATTCTCTTCCAATATGTCATCAGTTTTCTGCTCATCATCACCAATTCGTTTGAGATGATCACCAAATATACGGGTATCCTGCTGTCGATGTGCTCGTTACTCACTGTGTTGGGCATCTTCAGGCATCGCCGCAAGTTCCCCAACATTGAGCGCAAATACAAGACCCTGGGTTATCCCGTGACGCCCATCATTTTCTGTCTGCTCATCCTTTGGAGTATCGTGTATCTGGTGTATGAGGACTATATCAAGTTTGCCAACGGTGAGCAACCCGTGATGTGGATGACCCTCATGAGCGCCTTTACCCTTGTTTCCGGAATCATCGTTTATTTCATCAATAGAATAATTACTAAAAAACAAGTGCAATGAGAAATGTTACTTTTCGCATAGTGGTTATCGCCGCTTTGTCGTTCGTGTTGGCTGGATGCGACGGCTTCAATTCTCGCGGTGCCTCCCAAAACCCGCAAACCGATACTATCGCCGTCGTCGATACCATGCCTGTTGAGAAAGAAGTCGTCAAACTTGTGGGCGATCCTCTTCTCAATTCCTTGGCACGTATTTTGGCTGGAATTCCTTTGCAGGAGGGCGACACGCTGTATGCCATGACTCAGACAGAAGAATGGAAAAACCATTCGGCTGAATTGAATCGTATGTGGGCCAACAGCCAGGAGACGCTTAACAAGGTGGAAGCCATCCGCACAAACGATTTGGGTGATATCACCGCACGTGCCAAAAACGTCTTCTATTCCTTCAGCGGTCCCGATTTTCCGTTTATGGCGACGTTCTTCCCCAAGGCCGAGACTTATTACATGATGGGTTTGGAACGTGCAGGTTCGCCGATTACGGCCAAGGAGTTTGGCAAAAAAACCTACGAAAAGTATCAAAAGGCCCTTCTCGACTTGTTGCGTCGCAGCTACTTCATCACGAGTTACATGAGTTCGGACCTTCACAATAGCGAGATTGACGGCACTGTCCCGATCTTCATGGTGCTTATGGCAAGGATGGGTTACGAGATTATTTCCATTGACTTCCAAACCCTTAACAAAGAGGGCGAATGGGTTGCGACCGAAAAACGCAGCCCGTTTGTGGCCATCCGCTTCTTCCATCCCGAGGAGAACGAGGAGAAGACCTTGTATTATCTCTGCACTAATCTGCTGGACAAAGAGTTTGACCCGAATGTTCAGGCGATGATCGACAAGATCAATCCGGATTCAACGGTCTCCTTCGTCAAGTCGTGCTCCTATTGTTTGCATTATGGGACTTTTTCACAAATTAGGGAGGATATCTTCAAGCATTCGTTTGCAATTGTGCAGGACGACACAGGCATCACCTACAAGACACTAGTAGATAGAGGATGGCAGACCATTCTGTATGGCACCTACACCCATCCTATCGATTTGTTCTCGAGCAGTGTGTACCAGAAGGCGTTGAACGATGCCTACACCACCCGTAAGGACATCCGTCCTTTGGGCTTCCGCTTCGGCTACAACTATAAGGGCTCTTCGCTGATTGTGGCTTTGAGGCCTGAAACTAAGTCAGAGTAAGTTTTTGGTAGACAGCAACCCACACGCGGCATCGATGTCTTGCCCGCGTGAGGCACGTATGGTGGCGATGATGCCCTTGTCATTCAAGGCATCGCGGAACCATGTCATCGTGGCGGCATCGGGACTCTTCAGCTGGATGTCAGGCACGGCATGATACCTTATTAAATTAAAGCGGCAACGGGTGCTGCCCAATAAACGTGCGATTTCTTTAACGTGGTCCTTGCTGTGGTTGAGGTCCTTGAAGATGATGTACTCGAATGAGAGGCGACGTTGTCCATGCCAGTCGTGTTGCTTCACGGTATGGATCACCTCCTTGATGGGATAACTCTTTTCGACGGGCATCAGTTTGAGGCGCTCATCGTGGAAGGGGCTGTGCATGCTGATGGCCAGATTGCATTTCGACTCTTCGAGGAAACGCTTGAGGTTGGGAATCAGACCGCTAGTCGATACGGTGATGCGGGTAGGGCTCCATCCAAGCGCCCATTCATGCGTGAGAATGTCGAGTGAGTGCATCAGGTTGTCATAGTTAGCCAAAGGCTCGCCCATGCCCATGAAGACGATGTTGCTCAGCGTGTCGAACTCGGGAAGGCTGAGGACTTGGTTCATGATCTCAGCCACGGAGAGGTTTTTCTGGAAACCTTGTTTGCCCGTGGCGCAGAAGAGGCAGTCCATCTGGCAGCCCACCTGCGTGGAAACGCAGAGTGTGGCGCGATCGCGGTCGGGGATGTAAGCCGCTTCGATGAAATGATTGCCGGCAGGGAAGAGGTATTTCTTCGTGCCGTCGGTCGACACTTGTTCCTTGACGGGAGCTTTCAGTCCGGTTTCATAGTGTTCGGCCAACAAAGACCTTGTGTTCTTGCTGAGGTTGGTCATATCCTCAAACGAGGCGCAGCGTTTCATGTAGATCCAGTCCACCAATTGCTTGCCTGTGAACTTCGGCAGCCCCAGCTGCTCGACGACCTCCTGAATCTCGGCAGGGGTCATGCCTAAGAGTATCTGTTTTTCTTCCATTTGCTTCGTTTCTCGTGATGACGTGGCAAAATTACGAATCTTTTTCTTATTTTTGTGGTTTCTATTTCTCCAAGTGGCGAATGATAATTGAATAGTATGGGAACAAATTTCTTTACAAACGAAAGCCAAAACACGCTTCTTGAAAAGATAGAAGGCGTTTTCAAATACAAGAAAGTGCATTTCTTTGATGCGCTTGTCGGTTATTTTCGCGCCTCTGGCTATTTCAGAATCAGGAAATTCATTCAGCAAACCCCGAAAATCCGGTTTTTAGTCGGGATCAATGTGGACAAATTGACTTATCAGGCTAATCAGCAGGGTCTTTTATTCAATCCCAATGCGGAGCAATCGCAAGAAGAGTTCTTCAAGGAAATCAAGAAAAACATCCAAGAAGCTAAATATGACAAGGAAGTGGAAGAAGGCATGTATCAATTCATTGAGGACATTATGACTCGTCGGATTGAGATGCGAATCCACCCCAAGCAGAATATTCACGCCAAGATTTACATTTTCAGGGAAGAAGTTTATCATCCGCATGGTTATGGCTCTGTCATTACAGGTTCTAGTAACCTAACCGAAGCTGGGTTGGAAAAGAATTTCGAATTCAATGTGGAGCTGCGTTATGATGATGATATTCAATTTGCCACAGAAACCTTTGAAAGGCTCTGGGAAGAGGCGGTGGAAATCGATTTGAGCCATGTTGAGAAGATAAAGCTGGAATCCTATTTGAATCCCGATTTCACGCCTTACCAGATTTATTTGAAGTTTTTGCTGGAGTATTTTGGCAAGAGCATTGATTTTGACCCTAATTCGGTCTCGGATTTACCCAAAGGCTATAAAAAGTTGTCCTATCAGGTGGATGCCGTCAACGATGGTTATGCCAAAATGATGAAACACAATGGTTTCTTCCTCTCTGATGTGGTCGGTTTGGGAAAAACAGTAGTAGCGGCATTGATTGCAAAGAAGTTCTTCTTTTCCAATGGTTTCCCGACCTATCGTTCTCATACATTGGTGATTGTCCCGCCGGCCTTGGAAGAGAATTGGGAAGAAACCTTGTCCACTTTTAAGATTGACAACTTTAAAATTGTCACCAATGGTAGCTTACATAAAATTAAGGATGCAGGCCTTTATGATTTGGTGATTGTGGATGAAGCCCATAAGTTTAGGTCTGACACGGCAAGCATGTATAATGAACTTCAGAAAATCTGCAAGACGAAGACACGCCGGCAATATCCCGATGGAAGATACTACGACAAGAAAGTGATGCTTGTTTCGGCAACACCTCTGAACAACCGCCCCGAAGACATAGCCAATCTGGTGTATCTGTTCCAAGATTCAAAGGACAGCACCTTGGAAGAAAGCAACTTGCAGCGATTCTTTCGCGAGCAGATTGAGAAATACAGAAAACTGAAAAAGGAAAAAGATATAGAACTGATTTCAAAGGAAATCAAGGCCATATATGAAAAAATCCGCGTAAAAGTGGTCGAGCCGCTGACCGTGCGTCGTACCCGTACAGACTTGATGGAAAATGAAGCCTATAGGAAGGATTTGCTAGAACAAGGTGTCGTTTTTCCAGATGTTCAATCGCCAGAAAAAATCTATTATCAACTCGATGCGATTTTAGAGCAACTGTATGACAAAACGCTGATTTACTTGAAAGGAAAAGAAACTGGGTTGAATTATTTCCGGTACCAAGCTATCAAATATCTCAATCCTGATAAGAAGAAAAAATACAAAAATGCGGACAGGATTTCAGACGAGTTGGCTGGAATCATGAAAACCTTGCTGGTCAAGCGCATTGACAGCAGTTTTTTCGCTTTCAAGCAGTCGCTCAACAGGTACTATCAAGCCAACAAAGTGATGTTGGATATGTTTGAAAAAGGAAC